>MDTG01295967.1_pt1 | contig 13058 bp, 11 predicted proteins | sample 811421 | NCBI WGS metagenome assembly MDTG01 (sample SAMN05326645, study PRJNA326480) | marine metagenome | isolation source: seawater | place: Pacific Ocean: South East | collected 2011
TGACGTCCATAGGTTGAATACCATTGGTTGATTTTATCGCTTATGAGAGGATGCAATCGACACTGTTTTGAGACGCTGAAAATACTTGGACCTGTGGTTTTCAATATGTTGAAACAATTTTATATTTGCAACCCAATTTTTCGGATTAAGAAATATACTGAATATCAAAACTTTATACCTTAAAAAAATATTATGACGAAGGCGGAAATAGTAAATGAGATAGTAGAGAAAACAGGTTTAGAGAAGACGGAAGTACTTACCACCATTGAAGCGTTTATGGACAGCGTTAAAGAAAATCTAGCGAAAAACGAAAACGTTTACATGCGAGGTTTTGGAAGCTTCGTGGTTAAGCATAGAGCAGAGAAAACTGGACGTAACATCTCCAAAAACACCACCATCGTCATTCCAGCACACAATATTCCGGCATTCAAACCTGCACAAATGTTTGTGGATAAGGTGAAGAATAACGTGAAATCTAAATAACTGAAATGCACCTAAAGCGCGGCCATTGGGTGCTTTTATCCTTAACTGGATTAGTCATCGTTCTTTTAATTCTTGCCCCAAAAACTCCGCCATCATCGTTTTTAGATGAACGTAAAAGTGAGATGGAAAATCCACCCTCGGTTGAGAATGATATTGATTCTGCCTTGGCCATGATCCAGAGTGAGGCTCCAATGCAGGGAATACTTTTTTTGCGATCTATCGCAGAGGAGCATCCTACAAACTTCAGGGCTCAGTATCACTTGGGAAGATTTTCAGCGCAGACAGGGCAATGGGAAAAGGTAATTGATCGGTTCACAGCGGTGCAGAGTATAGATCCAAATTTTTTGGAGTCATACTTCTGGATTGGTTCAGCCCATTTTAATCTTGGGCAAAAAGGGTTAGCTAAGGCCAACTTGAAGCGATTTGTGAATAGTGAAAAAGATAATACTCAGCTAATAATAGAAGCTGAAAAATTGTTGAATCAAATTAAATAAAACATCATGCCAAGCGGTAAAAAAAGGAAGCGTCACAAGATGGCGACACACAAACGAAAGAAGCGTTTAAGAAAGAATAGACACAAGAAGAAAAAGTAAGCTTCTAAACCAGCCCCCGGCAATAAATAATCCATTGTGAGCGAAATCAGCAAAGAAATGATCATTCGCACCGGGGATGGCGAAGTCGACATAGCACTTCTTGAAAACAAGGGACTTGTAGAATACCACAATGAAAAACTCGATAAGGGTTTTAACGTGGGTGACTTGTTCCTTGGTAGAATAAAACGACTTGTCCCCGGGCTGAATGCAGCCTTTGTGGATGTAGGTTACGAAAAAGATGCATTTCTGCATTACCATGATCTAGGCCCCAAAGCCAAATCATTGCAGAAATATATTTCTCAAGGCATCACTGGTAAACGATATTCAGGTCTATTGAATGACTTTGTAATTGAGCCAGATATCGATAAGAATGGCAAAATAGACCAGGTATTAAAGGCGAATCGCCACATACTTGTTCAAATTGCCAAAGAACCTATTTCAACTAAAGGCCCCCGATTAACCTGCGAATTAAGTATCGCAGGTAGATATATTGTACTCGTACCTTTTAGCGAGCGTATATCGGTATCTCAAAAAATTAAGAGTCGCGAAGAACGTGAACGCTTGAGACGGCTTATCTCAAGTATAAGACCTAAGAATTTTGGTGTGATCGTGAGGACAGTTGCAGAAAATAAACGCGTGGCCGAGCTCGATGCGGATATGCGAAACCTTACCGATCGATGGAAAAAATCCTTCGAAGGCTTTACCTCCACGAAGCCACCGGCCAAAGTGCTTGGTGAAATTGATCGTACCAATGCGATCCTTAGAGACTTGCTTAGTCCTTCATTCAACCAAATCGTCGTTGATGATCAAACCCTCTACAATGATGTGTGTTCTTATTTAAAGACCATTTCACCAGAGAGTGAAAAGATCGTTAAGCTGCACAAAGGCCGCGCAGACGTAATGGAGCATTTTGGAATTGAAAAGCAGATTAAGTCTCTTTTTGGAAAGCACGTAACCATGAAATCTGGAGCCTATCTAGTGATTGAACATACCGAGGCGATGCACGTGATTGATGTCAATAGTGGTAACACTGCCAAAGGAGAGAAGAGTCAAGAGGATAGCGCTATAAAGGTGAATACTGAGGCTGCGGAAGAAATAGCTAGGCAACTTAGATTGCGGGATATGGGAGGTCTTGTGGTGGTCGATTTCATTGACATGCGCCAAAACGACAACCGAAAGCTTTTGCTGAGTAAACTTAAGGAGTTTATGTCCGCAGACCGAGCCAAACATCAAGTTTTGCCTGTTAGCCGATTTGGGTTGGTGGAAATCACTCGGCAAAGGGTACGTCCTGAGATGGCCATCAAGACTGCCGAAAAATGCCCAACGTGCAAAGGTACAGGGGAAGTGCAAGCGGCTATCACGGTTATTGATGAAATTGAGAATAACCTGAGGTCTCTTATGGAAGAGGCAAAGCCCAAAACTGTCACCGTTGCTGCACATCCTTTTGTGTCGGCTTTTTTGCAGAAGGGCATATATGGTTACCAGCGCAAATGGTTTAAGAGCTACAAAAAGTGGATCAATATTGAACCGAAGACAGTTCTTACTTTGTTAGACTATGAGTTTTTAGACAAGGACGGGAAAGAAATTCTGTTTTAAACAGACTTAAAAATCTAAGTTTATTTTGGATTTTTTATTGGTATAAATTCGCTTTTGGTAAAAGAATGAATAAGCGTGTTTCCATACTTGAGGCTATTCCAAAAATCCGCCATTTCTGCAACTATCGTGAACGCTGTCATAAGGAAACGCGCGACAAGCTCTATGGCATGGGCTTGTGGAAGGCAGATGTTGATCAGGCTATCATGCAAATGATGGATGAAAATCTACTCAACGAAGAGCGCTACGCCAAGAGTTACGCCAGGGGTCATTTTTATCATAAAGATTGGGGTAAGTACAAAATATCCGCAGAGTTGAAGAGCAGGCAAATACACGATCGACTTATAAAAGAAGCGCTCAAAGAAATAGATGAGAAAGACTATAATGACACAATAGAGCGGTTGATTAATAAGAAATGGACCACATATGCGGGAAATAAATTTCAGAAAAAGCAGAAATTGATGAATTTCTTGATTGGTAAGGGATATAGCTTTAATGAAATTTTACCCAGACTGAAGCAAAAGTTAGACAACTAATCAACCTGCAAGCTACATTCGCACCCTATGATAACACAAGACGACATCCGAGTGATGAGCGAGCGCTTGGAAGCGCTGAGGGGGTACCTTTGACATTGATCACAAGAAAGCCCAAATAGAGGACGAAGAGCAGCAAACACACGATCCCAATTTTTGGGACGATCCGAAAAAAGCTGAAGCCACTGTTAAGCAGATAAATAAAAAGAAAATCTGGACTAATGCCTATGATGAAATTAGCACTGCTCTCGATGATCTGACGGTGCTTTATGATTTCTATAGAGAAGATGAGGCCGAAGCTTCAGAGGTAAAAAAGCAACACCAAAAGCTTGAGGCTCTACTCGAGAATCTTGAGATGAAGAATATGCTCAGCGCGGAGGAGGATAACCTTCATGCAGTGCTTCAAATTACGGCAGGAGCAGGTGGTACGGAAAGCTGCGATTGGGCCTCAATGCTCATGCGCATGTATTTGATGTGGGCAGAAAAAAATGGTTACAAAGTCACGGAGCTCAATTACCAAGAAGGTGATGTAGCTGGTGTGAAAACCGTGACTTTAGAGATAGCGGGAGATTTTGCCTTTGGATACCTGAAGGGGGAGAATGGTGTTCACCGATTGGTCAGAATTTCTCCATTTGACTCCAACGCAAAACGTCATACTTCATTTGTATCAGTTTACGTGTACCCATTGGTAGATGATAGCATTGAAATCACTGTGAATCCATCCGATATTGAATGGGATACGTTTAGATCGAGTGGTGCGGGAGGCCAAAATGTGAATAAGGTGGAGACTGGTGTGAGATTGAGGCATTGTCCCTCGGGAATTGTTATCGAAAACACCGAAACAAGGTCGCAACTACAGAATCGCGAGAAAGCCATTCAATTATTAAAGTCTAGGCTATATGAACTTGAATTGGAGGAGCGCAGAGCCAAGCAAGCCGAAATTGAAGCCAACAAGAAAAAGATTGAATGGGGAAGTCAAATCCGCAACTATGTGCTGCATCCTTATAAAATGGTTAAGGACGTGCGCACAGGAGTGGAAACGACAAATACCGATGCCTTGTTAAATGGCGATATTGATGAATTTCTTACAGGATTCTTGATGTGGTGGTCTGGAAAGCTCACCTATGAGGGTGAAGAATAATGCTTAGGCATCTATTTCTTTAGCGATCTCCTCTTCCTTTTTTCGAAGAGACTAGGCATGAGGCTAGCCAAGCCCCCCATGGTGGCCCAGTAACCTAGAAAACCTACTAAGAACAATAAAATCCAAAAGGCCATTAAGAAAAAGCCTAGAAAAATAAAGAAGCCTACGTATTGCCCCATGGCGTTTTTACATTTGATAGCGAATATAAATCAACTCTCAAAAACTTTAACGAAATAGTGATGGAATTTAGAATAGAACACGACACCATGGGTGAAGTAAAAGTGCCCGCTGATAAGTATTGGGGAGCTCAGACTGAGCGTTCGAGGAATAACTTCAAGATTGGAGCTGAATCGAGTATGCCGCTAGAAGTAATTTGCGGATTTGCTTACCTCAAAAAAGCAGCAGCATATGCCAATTGTGAGTTGGGGGTGTTGAGTGAAGAGAAAAGAGACCTAATATCAACAGTTTGTGATGAGATTCTTGAGGGTAAGCATGATCAACAGTTCCCACTTGTTGTGTGGCAAACAGGCTCAGGCACTCAGTCAAATATGAATATGAATGAGGTGGTAAGCAACCGGGCCCACGTGCTCAATGGGGGGAAGCTAGGTGAAGGAGATAAGCTTATTCACCCCAATGATGACGTAAATAAATCTCAATCATCCAATGATACTTTTCCAACTGGGATGCACATTGCGGGATATAAGATGGTGGTAGAAAATACCATCCCACGAGTGGAGAAGCTCCGAGAAACCTTGGCTGCAAAAAGCAAGGAGTTCATGAAAGTGGTGAAAATCGGCCGAACACATTTAATGGATGCCACACCTCTTACCGTTGGCCAAGAATTGAGTGGATACGTATCACAACTTGATCATGGTTTAAAAGCACTGCGCAATACGCTTGACCATTTAAGTCAAGTGGCTCTTGGTGGCACTGCTGTGGGGACTGGGATTAATACTCCCAAAGGATATTCTGAGTTGGCAGCGAAGAAGATTGCCGAATTCACTGGACACCCTTTTGTAACAGCCGAAAATAAATTCGAAGCCCTTGCAGCACATGATGCCATTGTTGAAACACATGGTGCTTTAAAGCAATTAGCAGTGAGTCTGATGAAAATTGGAAATGATATTCGGCTGTTGGCGAGCGGCCCGAGATGCGGAATTGGCGAATTGGTAATTCCAGAAAACGAACCAGGTTCGAGCATTATGCCAGGTAAGGTGAATCCAACACAGTGCGAGGCCCTCACCATGGTTTGCGCTCAGGTTATCGGAAACGATGTAGCGGTTACAACTGGTGGAATGAATGGTCATTTTGAGCTAAATGTCTTTAAACCAATGATGGCTTATAATTTATTGATGAGTGCCCGATTGATTGGAGATGCTTGCGTCTCGTTCAATGATAACTGTGCCGTTGATATTGAGCCAAATCGTGCTAGAATTAAGCAGAACTTGGATAATTCGCTTATGCTTGTTACCGCTTTAAACACCAAAATTGGATACGAAGCGGCAGCAAAAATTGCAAAGACGGCGCACAAAAACGGGACCACGCTCAAGGATGAGTCAGTGAATTTAGGCTATCTCACCGAGGAGGAATTTGATCAATGGGTTGACCCTAGTAAAATGATTGGAAGTCTGAGTTAAAGAAACTCAGATTTTCCATCTGATTTCAAGTCAGAAACAAATTGCTTGATTTTTTGCTCTTCGTCCTTTTGACAAATGAGGAGAGCGTCTTTTGTGTCAATGACGATGTAATTGTCAAGCCCCTGAATTACAGCTAGCTTGTTTTTTGGGATCATTATGATAGAGGATTTCGAGTCGTATACCCGCACATTGTCTCCAAGGCCTACATTTTTTTGTGTATCAGTTTTATCAATTTGATCATAGAGTGAGCCCCAAGTGCCAAGGTCGCTCCACCCGAAGTCTTGGCCAAGGACAACATCTACATTCTCCGCTTTTTCCATGATGCCGTAATCAATAGATATGCTTTCACATTGAGCGTAGACCTTTTCTAGTATTTGAGGTTCATCATCCGTCCAGTAGGCGTCATTCATACTATTAAAATCTTCTGCTATTCCCGGTAAGTGTGCTTCGAGTGCCTGTATAATAGCCGATGTTTTCCAAATAAACATTCCGCTATTCCAATAGAAATCACCGCTTTGTAAAAACTTAAGTGCCATATCTACGGATGGTTTTTCAGTAAAAATTTTCACTTTTCTAATCATTGGATTGCTTTGACTAGAGTCTCTGTGAAACTGTATGTATCCATACCCAGAGTCAGGTCGTGTTGGTTCTATACCAAGTGTAACTAAGTTACCCGTATTGAGGGCGTGTTCAATGCCTGCCTCTATGGCGGTTTGAAATATTCTTTGCTTAAGAATGACATGATCTGCAGGGGTCGTTACCATTACAGACTCAGGGTCTTGCTTAAAGAGCTTATAGGCAGCATAAGCAATGCAAGGCGCTGTATTTCTTCTGCTCGGCTCGAGTAGTATTTGATGATTATCAAGTTTTGGAAGATGTTGTTTGGTGATCTTCGCATACTCCTTTGACGTTACTACATAGAAGTTTTCTGGTGGACAAATTGGATTAAATCGTTCATAGGTTAGTTGGATTAAAAATGCCCCTGTACCCAATATATCCAAGTATTGCTTGGGCATAGATTGTCGGCTCATTGGCCAAAATCTACTTCCAATCCCTCCGGCCATAGCCACACAATACACCTTACTTCTATTCATGTTCTTAATCTTAGACATGGGCGCAAATGTACGCTTCGCCAAGGTCAAAGGGACTGGTGTAAAGATTAACCCTATATCAAATCTATTTTGCTTTCACCATGGATGAGATAAAACCGTCCCGTAGAGACCTCTTTACACCGATATCGAGTCCTGCGCAATTCTCCTTTTATAAACTTGCGGTTTAATGAGGTTGAAAACTGAGCGCCAACCGGTATATCATTGAGGGTGACGTGCGATTCAGTATCATATATTCTTAAGGCCTTTAAAAGTCTTGGGTCACTGCAAGAGGCCGCTTTGGGTCGGTTAATATGGCTGATTATATCAGATCTTATATCGAATGGGAATACTTCGGCTATGAGCAACTCTACGAGCAGGTGTTGGTATTCAATTTTCCAGCTATCACCGTGCGGTTCTTTGAGCGACTTACGTTTTGTGTAGTCAATGAGGTGCGCTATCTCATGTGTGAATGTGATTAGAAATGAATATGGGTTGAGATCACCGTTGACTGATATTTGTGCATGACCATTCCCGAGTGCTTTGGGTCTAAAATCGCCAAGCTTAGTTCTACGAGGCTTGGATATTTTAATATTTACTGGATAATCAGTGACCCATTTATGAGCGATGGCGCAAGCGGCCATTGGCATATAGTTACTCAGTTTGGATACAAACTGATTTTCGTTCATAGTATTTGAACCTGAGTATTTTGGTTTATGCTCCACTTTGGGCAATCACAATCTTTACCCTTAAAAAGTTTACATCCTGCTAGAGTCGAAAGCAAGATCAGAACTATTGCTAGTCTTTTCACATGCATGTGATAAAGCTACTGCAAATTGACTAAATCAAGCGAGCAATAAGATTTACATTTGTTGTAATGGGAAATTTTGTATTTCATCTCGGCAAGTACATAATGCTTATTTGGCGCGTGTTTAGCAAGCCTGAAAAGTTCTCTATATATCGTAGAAGGCTTTTTGATGAAATGATCACACTGGGGTTAGATTCGCTTGGAATCATCATGGTTATTTCAGTATTCATGGGTGCGGTAATCACGATTCAAACTGCTGCGAACATTGATAGTGCATTCATACCAACATACACCATTGGTTTTACCACAAGACAATCTACTATATTGGAGTTTAGTCCAACAATTATGGCGCTCATATTGGCAGGTAAAGTTGGCTCAAATATCGCATCTGAAATTGGTACTATGCGCATTACAGAGCAGATTGATGCACTCGAAATTATGGGCGTGAATTCATCTGCTTTTTTGATTTTACCTAAGATTATCGCGGCAGTATTGATCAACCCCTTCCTTACTATTATTTCAATGTTCGTTAGTGTTGGTGGGGGTTATGCCATTGCAATGTTCACGGATATTGTGACTGTATCTGATTATGTATATGGAATACAACTTGATTTCAAGCCATTCCATGTGGCCTATGCTTTGATCAAAACGGCTGTGTTTGCCTTTTTGCTTACCTCAATACCTGCATACCAAGGTTACTATGCTTCTGGAAGCGCCCTAGAGGTTGGAAGCGCAAGTACTCGAGGAGTTGTTTACAGCTCCATTGTGATTCTTGCGGCCAACTACGTCATCACACAATTAATCTTGATATGATAGAGGTTGGTGATTTGAATAAGTCTTTTGGTAACAAGGATGTTCTCAAAGGAATTTCCGTGTCCTTCAATGTAGGCCAAACCAATCTTATTATTGGCGCTAGTGGAGGCGGGAAGTCGACGCTTGCCCGATGCCTTATTGGCCTTGTGGAGCCAGACTCAGGGAGCATATTATATGATGGAAGAGATTTTATGAAAATGAAGGATAAGGAACGCAAAGAACTCCGTAAGGAGTTAGGTTTCTTGTTTCAAGGAAGTGCGCTTTTTGATTTTATGAATGTGCAGCAAAATGTGCAGTTTCCGCTCGATATGCTTACCACGCTCTCTAACAAAGAAAAGAAAGCACGCGTAGCTGAGGTACTAGAACGCGTGGAGTTATCTGGCGCAGATAAGCTTATGCCAAGTGAACTGAGTGGAGGGATGAAAAAACGCGTTGGTATTGCTCGTGCTATTGCTCCACGGCCCAAGTATTTGTTTTGTGACGAGCCTAACTCAGGACTTGATCCAATTACGGCTATCGTGATTGACAAGCTGATATATGAAATCACTAAAGAGTATAATATCACTACACTGGTGATTACTCATGACATGAATTCTGTGCTTGAAATTGGTGATCAAATTATTTTTATTCACCAAGGCTATAAGGCGTGGGAGGGTAATAAGGATGAAATATTAGTCACAGAGAGTAAGGAGGTGTTGGATTTTGTATATGCTTCAGAGTTTATGAAAAAAGCTAAGACATAAAAAGCCTCCAAGTTTTGGCCTTAGGGTCTTCGAACTTAAAAATAGAAATCAAATTATCGTTGTTGGAAGTCGTTGGTAAGGATTAGTGTACCATCGCGCCTTACAAACTGATCGTGGTCAGTAAACAGAACAATGCGCCAAGCGTATGCACCCATAGTAGAGGGCTGTCCGTTGACCATTCCATCCCACTCAAAGTTTTTATCTGTTGTGCTAAACACCGTATTGCCCCAACGATCATATACCTCTAGTTTCATCTCTCGTATTCCGAGCGATTTAATTGACCAGGTCTCATTAATGCCATCATTATTTGGAGTGAAACTACTTGGGATGTAGAGATGATACTCTGGTTGAACGAGTACTGTTGCTAAATCTGAGCATCCATAGTCATTTGTAACCTTGAATTCAACATCATAACCTTTACCATCTGGCATAGTGATTACGGGTTCTGCCAAAGCAGATGTCAATCCCAAATTTAGGACTGTCCAATCATAAAAGCGAATGGTATCTGTTGACCATGATTTCTCATGGAATCGCACATCATAGTCATTGATATACTCATATTCAAAGTCAGATTCAATCTCTGAAACAATTACTTCCACTTGTCCATTTCGTACGGTATCACATTGATCGACAATTCTTACAGGATACGTATTTGTTTCAGTCGGTTTAATGGTATGGAAACGTCCGGTTGACTGTAACGAACTCTCCCAGAAGTACTTGTAAATACCACCACCATTAATGCCCTTGGCTTCGAGCACTATGATATCGCCTTTACACATAACAGTATCATTGGTCAACTCGTAAGACAGATCATTTTTTTCAGCTATAATCGCCCACACCGTTTTTTCTACAGTATCAGCACGACATCCATCGGTGAGTTTCACAGTGAATTTCTTATCACTGTAAATGATCTCTTGGATATAAGTTGTTGTGTCTATGTAGTCATTCCAACTCATCAAATAATCAAAGCCAAATCCACCGACGGGAACGGGTGGCCCGAAATGAGCTTTCATTTCAGGGCATGCTAGGGTGTCGTTTTGTACACCTCTGATGACTAATGGATCTGCTACTGGTACATTCACTGTAAGCGAGTCGACATACTCTACTAAGCCACAAACATCTGTGACTGTGACATAGTACTTTTCTGTGTGTAAAGGCGCCACCACTGTGGAAGAATCGGTTACTCCATCACTCCATTGATATGAATATGGAGGATATCCACCAGACGCTACTACTACAATAGTAATTGGGTCACCAGGACAATCAATGAGACTTACATCAGTGTCTTCTGTTTCCGTAATGACAGGATCATTCTCAACGTAAAGATTGAAGGTTTTTACTACGGTTTCTTGAGTACAGTTTCTAGTAATGGTAACGGTGTAAGTTGTATCAACTGTACTAAACACTGATATTATCGAATCTGTGGATCCAGTGCTCCATATAAAGTCAATATCACCGTGCCAGATGCCATCATTAAACTGCACTCCTACCGCAATGTCCACAGGTAGACTGGTACAATTTATGGTTTGTTTGTCTCCAATTTTCGTGGTTTGCCATGGCACATTAAATACACCAACGGTAACAAACCCAGCTAATTCTTGATGACCGCACCCATCTTCAACAACCACGGAGTAGGCGGTTGTAACAGGTGGTTGTACGTTTTGAGTTGAATCGGTGTGGCCATTGCTCCAAGCATAGGTGTACGGTGGAAGTCCAGAAGGGGTGACTCCAATAAATGCCGGAGGATCATTGCAGTCAAGTGTAGTTGCACCAAACATATTCAAATTCAGTGCGGGTTGGTCTACAATCGTCAGGTTAAGAGTATCATCTCCGTCACACATAGAGACTGCTGAATCAGTGATTACAAAATCGAATGTCTCAAAAACCTCCGCAAGTTGATCATAGTAGATAGCTATATCTAGTTCGACATGTGCACTATCTTGGGGGAAAGTGATGGTGCAATCGTAGACTCCAGTGTTGTTATTAAATACACAATTCGGAACTTGTTCATAGTCTAATCCCATGGTGGCCGTGCCTGCAATTTTATATTCCAAAGTATATGGTGGATAAGTAGAATCTACACGATCAAAACCTAATTCCAGACTTCCGCAGCCCTCATACAGAGCGGTATCAAATCCAAAGGGATTATAGGAGGGTTGTGGGTTTACAGAAACTCCAAAAAATTCAAAGCTTTTTGCCTTTAGAAAAACTGACGAATCAAAAATCCAATCTACTCCATCACAGATAGCAAGTTTTACATGGTAAGTATCGCATGCCTGTACCGCAATTGCTTTCGTCTGGAAAACATCTGTCCAAGCACCACCAAAGTTACCAGCATTGCCAGCGGCATAGGCAAAAGCCTGAGCAGTCGGGCCAGTATTGTAATACTGGTTATAGGATGGATTTCCATTACATGGAGGAGAGCCTGTACCATTGTGGATGGAGGTGATGGCAACGGGCAAGCTTATCGTTCCTGGCACAATAGATACGTTGCGAGCATTATTTGAATAGGTTCCATTTATTCCTGGTCCACTGATGAAAAAACCAAAGGCATCATTGTATTGTGAACAGGGATAGTTTGGCCATTCTTCTGATCCAAAGCAGTATTCAAATGCCACAGAGTCATTTTGAGCGGCAACAAAATCAAATTCAATAACACATCTATCGCGCATAATAGAAGGTGGGGTGCCCCATCCTACGGATTGTGCAACAGCTAACACATCGGCATCTCCCGCGCCTTGAAAACTTGCTGATGAGAAGCCATTCACAGGAAGTGTACTTATATTTCCTGTAGACATCACAAGGCCGCTATCAATTCCAAACAGCGCTGATCCTCCGCTGAAAAACCCAAATTGGCCGTTGGATAAGCCATTTGCAGCACCGTTAAATTCAAAGTTCATAGCAGTAATTTGACTGCTCAAGAACACATTTTCAATCATGTGTTGGCTTTGATTGTAAGGAGCAGCCGTAGTCGTGGTTAATTGAGCGTTTGAACTCAATGCCAAGGATGCTATACCTACAATTACAGCAATGAAATATTTCAAATTCACTTTCATTTATTAATTTAAGGCAATGAGTGTACCTGTTTCATTTATCAGTCCTCCCGAGACCGTAACACCTTTTACGATATAGACATAAGTGTTTGGCTCATTCGGAATAGATGAATCACCACCCCACCTAAAGTTTTGGTCGCTACTGTGGAAGATTCGTTGCCCCCAACGATCGAAAATTTCTATGCTAAATGAAAGAAATGGTTCGTCTGTGGCAATGAAAAAATAGTCGTTACGGCCATCTTGATTTGGACTAAATGCCGCAGGAACGACAAGATTATCACGTACAGTAATAGATTTGGTTTTACTCGTTTTGCATCCCAAGTCATTTTCTGTAATCAATGTCACCTCATTTACCGTTCCTGCTTCAAGCGATGCAAGGCATGATGATTCATTGGAATACCCCACACCATTAATTATCCACGAGTATTGATGTTGCATTTGGGCATCAGCTGCGATAAGTACAACTTCATTTCGCATTGCATGCACATCATAATCAAAGTCTGATGTCACTTCGCTTACAATGATCTGCTTTGGAACTAAATGTCCATTGCCACATTGATCCACATAGGTTAA
>MDTG01275336.1_pt1 | contig 13057 bp, 16 predicted proteins | sample 811421 | NCBI WGS metagenome assembly MDTG01 (sample SAMN05326645, study PRJNA326480) | marine metagenome | isolation source: seawater | place: Pacific Ocean: South East | collected 2011
GGTGCTTCTTGATAAAAATTTTCAGTTAATAATCTCTCTCCTGTTCCGTCAGGTCTCATTACACCAATATAAAATCTTCCTTTTCTAACTTTAGTAAAAGCAATTAAATCACCTCTTGGCGACCAAACAGGAGTTCCATAAAGACCGCTGCCAAACGTTATTCTTTTTACATTTGTGCCATCACTTTTCATAACATAGATTTGTTGCAAACCGCTGCGATCAGAATTAAAGCAAATATATTTTCCATCTGGTGAATACGATGGAGAGGTATCAATTGATGAATGTTCAGTTATTTTTTCTACTTCTCTAGTTTCAAGGTCCATTGTAAAAATATCTGAATTTCCATCTTTAGCAAAACTCATAATTATTTTTTTTCCATCTGGAGAAAATCTTGGAGCAAAAGTCATACCAGGAAAATTACCTACCACTTCTTGTATTCCTGTTTCTATATCAAGCAAATAAACTCTTGGTAAGTTTCTAAAGTAAGAAAGATAAGTCACCAATTGGTTCGCAGGATTAAATCTTGGAGTTAAAACTAATTCATTTCCAAGTGTCAAATATTTAGTATTTGCTCCGTCTTGATCCATAATAGCTAATCTTTTTACTCTAGCACTTTTTGACCCAGTTTCTGCTACATAAATTATTCTAGTATCAAAATATCCTTCTTCACCTGTTAATCTCTCATAAATTTTATCGGAAATAATATGTGCCACTCTTCTCCAATTTGATGGGGTTGTGGTAAATGCCAAGGCGGTCATTTCTTTAGCGGCAGCTATATCCCAAAGTCTAAATTCAACCTTTAATTTTCCGTCTTTAATTAAAATCTTTCCAGTAACAAGTGCTTGGGCTTTAATCAATCTCCAATCTTCAAATCGTGGCTTGAGATGAGCTATGTCAGGTTTTTGTACAAATGCTTCTTTTTCTAAAGGATTAAACAAACCAGTTGACCTAAAATTATTTTCAATAATTTCAGATAGTTTATCTCCTATTTCTTTAATTTCAATTTCTCCAGATTTTTCAGACTTTACATCTACATATAAAGGTGAAACAGCTATTGGTAATGGGTCTAAATTTCCTCGTGTAATATCAACTTCTATTAAAGCGTTTGCTAGATTAAACTTAAAAAAACATAATATTAAAAATAAAAATAATTTTCCCATATTTTTAACCTCTAAGCATTTCGGTTGGATCAAAATTTAATTGAATGTTTTTCCATTTTTCATATCCTGTTGGTGGAACTTTCAATGGTTGGCAAAGCCTAACTGCTCTTAGAGCACTTTCAGCTAGTATTTTATAAAACTTTTGACCAGGCCTATTCATTCTTTCATGATCTAATATTTCTGATTTCATTATTGTTCCATCTTTTTTTAATTCTAATTTAATTCTTACTAAAAGCTCTTCATCAAACGGTAACCCTAAAGGAACACTCCAACAACTAAAAATTTGAGCTCTTAAAGCGTCTTCTTCAGACAATGTTAGTCCTGATGCAAATGAATTCTTAACACTACTTTGTGTCAATTTATTGGATTTTTTTTGTTTAACAGCCTCAACTTCTTTGGCTTTATCTATTAAGGCTGCAATTTGATTTGTATCTATTATTTCTTTTTTTTCAAATTCCGAAGATTGTCTTATTTCAGGTTTGATTTCTTCTGGATTTTGCTTTTTCTTAACTATTTTTTTCTTTTCTTTTTGTTCATTAGGCAAAGGTATTCTGTCAGGTTTTTCTTTCGCCTTTGCAGATGGTGGCGCTTGCTCAGAAACCACTCTTTCTTCTTTTTTTTTAACTTCCTCAATTACCTGCCTTGCTTTTGGAGCGTACGGTATATTTGTCTGATCAGATATTTGTATGAGTTCAACAGATACAATTGGAGGTAAATCTATAGGCTGTCTAGTCATTAAAGGAAGGCTTAAAATTGTGAGCAGTATCATTATCGCGTGGAATGTAATTGAATAAATTAAACTTTTCGTCATTTAACATTTAATTCTTGTAAGGCTCAGAAATTAATGCAACTTTTGAAAATCCTGCGCCAGATAAAGTTCCCATCACTTCTAAAACCCTGCCGTAATTTATATTTTTATCTCCTCTTACGTAAATTCTTGTATCTGTTCTATTTTTTGCAATAGCTAAAAGTTTAGGAACAATTTTTCTATAAGTAACTTTATGCTCTTGAATAAATATTTCTCCTTTTGAGTTTATGCTAATAGTTAATGGTTCTTGGTCATCAGGTAATGAGTCCGCAGCTGATTCTGGTAAATCTACTTGAACACCAACTGTTAAGAGAGGAGCTGTGACCATAAAAATAATTAATAAAACTAACATTACATCTACAAAAGGAGTAACATTAATTTCACTCATTGGTTCGTTTCTAGAGCGGTTAAAATTAAATGCCATAATATTAAATTATTGATAAAAATCTTTTACAAAAATTATCTATTCGAGAGATATAACGCTTGGAGTCGTTATTAAATTTATTATAAGCTATTACAGCTGGTATTGCCGCCAATAAACCCAGAGCAGTAGCAAACAAAGCCTCTGCAATTCCTGGCGCAACAATTGCTAAACTTGTATTTCTTGATATTGCAATAGACTGAAATGAATTCATAATTCCCCAAACTGTTCCAAATAATCCAATAAAAGGCGCGGTAGCACCAATAGTAGCTAAAAAAATAAAATTTTTTTCAATTTCTTTAATTTGATTGTCTGTTGAAATTTCTAAAACTCTTTCTACTCTTGCAATTTGAACCGTTGAAGATTTAGATTTTGTTTTTATTACTTCGACCATAGCTGATTTAAAAATGACTGTCACAGGATCTGTAGACTTTCCCGGTAAACTGTTGTTAAAACTCTCTGCAGACTTTGCTTTCCAAAATTTATTTTCAAATTCCTCAGTGGAAGCGTTAATTTTTTTGAATAGTTTGTATTTATCAAATATTAAGGCCCACGAATAAACTGAGCTAGCCAAAAGAGTTATAATAACAAATTTTACTACAAAATCAGCCCTAATAAATAATTTCCATAGTGAGAAATCTGTACTTCCACCTAGTCCGACAACTTGTGCTGCTATATCTTGTTCCATTATGACTCAATACTTTTAGAATGTGTCATCAATTTGGCGCTTTTAATATGAAATCAATTTATTTTGTGTCGCCCTTAAACCTAGTTTCATTATAAAATCTAGCAATTAGTATTGCATCTGATTTATTAACGTCTTTCTTTTTTGAAAGCTGACTAGATAAGCTAGGGTACATTTCAATAACTTTGGTTCTACTGGCGTCTTTTGATGAATTAATTAATTCAAAATGTTTTTTCCACTTTGCAGGCCTAACAAAAAAAATAGGTAAATTTAGTGCTGCACAAATTCCTTTAATTGCACCAAAACTTTGACCAAAATTAAACATACTTGTCACTCCTTGTCCTGGCATGGCATTAACTTGCTCTACTACTACTGATACGTTCTCTTCTTTGTCATTTTTTAAACTGTCTTTAAGTATTTTGACTAATTGAGCGCTATTTAATTGTCTTTTATTTTTTTTTCCTTCGGACATAACTGGCATATCAAAAGTATTAATTACTTTATTGTTTTCTAAAACAGCTATTCCCCCACTTAAACCTGGATCTATACCAATAATCTTCATAATTTAATTAATCTTTATTTTACAGTTGATAAATGTATTTTGAACATCATCATCTTCGTCTAAAGTTTCGATCAATTGTATTATCTTTTCGTTTTGTTCTTCGTTCAAATCTATATACGTATGTGCCCTCCATTCTATACCAGAATGAACAAAGCTACCTATTTTTTTTTCTGTCTGACTTTTTATTTTATAAAAATCCTCTTTATCTGATATTATTTCATATATTTCATCTTTGATAATACAATCTTTAGCACCTGCATTTAATGCTATTTCCATAACTTCTTCCTCTGAAAGATTTTTTTTATCAACTATCAAAACTCCACAATTATAAAACAAGTGAGTAGTAGAGCCGTTCTCTCCTAATCTCCCTCCATTTTTCTGAAGTATCGCTCTAATATTAGATGCCGATCTATTTTTATTGTCAGTTAATGTCTCTATAATTAAAGCAACATTAAATGGACCAAACCCTTCATATCTTAAATTTAAATAATTTTGATTTTCATTTATTTCTGACTTTGAAATTGCCCTTGAAATATTATCTTTAGGCATATTTGATTGCTTTGCAGCTTGTATAGCTGATCTAAGCCTTGGATTGGTTTCAGGATCTTTTGCACCAAGTTTTGCTGCAACAGTAATTTCTCTAGATAATTTAGAAAAAATTTTAGACCTTTCTTTGTCTTGTCTGCCTTTCTTGTGTTTTATTCCTGCCCAATGTGAATGCCCTGCCATAACAAGCGACTAAAAAACTCCTCCTCTAATAAATCTTTTAATATTGTTCGCCAACCCTGTGTCTTCATTAGCTTCAACCACTATGCCGGATAATGTGGCTTTACCTAAAGCCGGGAAATGTTTTTTTTTATCTTTATCTTTCATAAAATTTTTAAGCGCATTGTGTTTATCCATTCCAATTACAGAATTATAATCCCCACACATTCCTATATCTGTTTGGTAGGCTGTTCCATCATCTAAAACTCTACTGTCAGCAGTTGGTACGTGTGTATGAGTTCCATATACAGCTGTTGCCTTACCATCAAAGAAATGCCCTATTGCCATTTTTTCACTTGTTGTTTCTCCGTGAAAATCTACAATTATAAAATCTGCATTTTTTTTAAGTACAATTTTTTCTTGTATTTTTTTTGCAGCAATAAAAACATCTTCTGTTTTTCGCATAAAAACATTTCCCATTAGATTTATTACAGCTATTTTATATTTTTTATTTTTTGAACTATATATTTCGAAACCTTTTCCAGGTGATCCATTTGCCAAGTTTGCCGGCCTTAAAAGTCTTGTGTCTTTTTGAATAAAATCAACTGTTTCACTTTTGTCCCAAATGTGATTTCCTGATGTAATTACATCGGTTCCAGCTTCAAATAATTCTAGGGCATCGTTTTTTGTTATTCCAAAGCCGTCATTTGCAGCGTTTTCACCATTAACTACTGTGAAATTAATTTTATTTTCTTTTATTATATCTTTTAAATTTAATTTAATAGCCTCTCTCCCTGTAAGTCCAATGATATCGCCCAAAATAAGTATATTCATTAAAAAAAATTTTTTTCTGTTAAAATATAATCCATTTTTACATCATAAATAGATACTGGGAGTTTATTATATTTTTGAAATGAAAATGCAACACCAATTTTTAAAATATTTTTATTTCTTTTCAGATATTTGCTTAAGTATTTATCGTAGTATCCCTTACCATAACCTAATCTGTATTTTCGCTTGTCAAATGCTAGTAAAGGAACAAGCATTATATCAGGTACAAAATCTTTTTTTTCCGCAAGGGGCTCCAACATTCCGAAAATATTAATCACCAAGGTTTTTAAATAACTCCATTTATAAAATCTCATATTTTTTCCTGTAATTGACGGAAGTAAAATAGTAATTCCTTTGTTATTCATTACTTTAAATAAAGGAATTGTATTTAATTCATAGTTTGAGGGATAATAAGCAGAAATATATATTTTTTTATTTTTATATTTTTTTTTTATTAAAGAAAAAATTGGTTTAAAAAAATCTTTCTCAATTTCAAAATATTTCTTTTGTCTAATTTTAAAATATTTTCTTCTAAGATAGCTTTTATTTAGCATCTATTGAACTTTGGAAATAGAAGCAGAGTTTTCAATAATTTTTTCTATAGACTTTGTTGTTCTGTCAAGCATTGATTCATAAAGATTTTTGCTTTCATCCACGGTAACCTTAAACTCATCAATTTTAGAATTTAATTCTTTTATCTCTTTATCCTTATTTTCTTTGTAGGTTATGGCTAAAGATTTCAATTCTAGAAATTTTTTTGATAGATCATCAAGTTTATTTTTTTGGTGACTTACTTTATCTTTTAAATCAAAATATTCATCAATTAATTGTATCGTTGTTATCAATAAAAGCTTATTTTCTCCTATATTTCCCAGCTTGTCTTTAAGCTCATTATATTTATTGCTCAAAAAAAGAGTTAGTTTTTTTAGAGACTCTTCTTGACCATCATCACATGACAAAAGATAGTCTTTATTGTTAAATTTAATACTTACATTTGCCATTTTTCTATTTCCTCCACAAGCTCTTCAGTCTCCTGGCTTAGTTCATTTATATCTTGATTAAACTTTTCTTCCATTTCAGAATTTTTACCCACTTCCTTTTGAAGCTTTAGAATTTTTTCTTTTAAATATTTGTGCTCCCTGAGAAGTTCTTGATTTTTATTTTCTATTTTCTCTTTCTCAAGGATGATTTTTTTTTTTTCTGTAATTAATTTTTCTTCATCATATGAAGACTGTGTATAACTTGCAGTCAGACTGCTAAGTTTGTCTATAAGTTTATTTAAATTTTTTTCTTTATTATAAAGTGTGTTCATTTATCTTTTTTATATCATAATATTGATATACATAGTTTAAGTCTATATAGGATATTTAAAGTGAGTATAAAATTAAATCAATTAGCAAACGCAGTTCGGGTTTTATCTATAGATGCTGTGCAAAAAGCTAACTCGGGTCACCCAGGAATGCCAATGGGAATGGCTGATGTTGCGTCAACACTTTTTAAATACCACCTCAGGTTTAATCCAAAAAATCCTAATTGGATAAACCGAGATAGATTTATTTTATCAGCAGGTCATGGTTCTATGCTTTTGTACTCTTTGCTATATCTCACAGGATATAAATCAATTTCAATTGAAGATATTAAAAATTTTAGGCAGCTTAACTCTATTTGCGCAGGCCATCCTGAGTATAAAAGAGGTTCAGGAATCGAGACCACTACTGGTCCTTTAGGTCAGGGCTTAGCTAATTCTGTGGGTATGGCTATTGGAGAAGAAACTTATAAAAAAAAATTTGGTTCAGATCTAATTAATCATAAAACATATGTTATCGCGAGTGATGGAGATTTAATGGAAGGTATAAGTCACGAAGCTATGAGTTTAGCGGGACATCTTAAATTAAAAAATCTAATCGTTTTTTTTGACAATAATAAGATTTCAATAGATGGAGCCACTTCTTTGAGTGTTTCAGATGATTATAAAAAAAGATTTCAATCATACGGATGGAATTTTCAAGAAATTAATGGACATAATGAAAAACAAATAAATAATGCTATTAAAAAAGCCTCTAAATCATCAAAACCTAATATAATATCATGCAAAACAATTATAGGTTATGGATCGCCAAATAAATCTGGAAAAGCATCTTCTCATGGCTCTCCTCTTGGAGATGAAGAAATATCTTTAGTAAAAAAAAAATTAAAATGGACAAAAGAACCATTTGAAATACCATCTGAAATATTATCTGCTTGGAGAGAAATAGGAAAAAAAGGTGTTGAACTGGAGAAAAATTGGGAAAAATCTCTAAATAAAAAAAATTCTAAAATTAAAAAAGAATTAGAAAGTTTTTTAAATAATTCAAATTTAAATGATCTTGAAAAAATCATAAGTGATGAAAAAATTAAATATTTTGACTCAAAACCAAGTATGGCTACAAGGCAGTGTTCATCTTCTGTCATAGAAATTGTTACTAAGTTATTACCAGAAATAATAGGAGGTTCAGCAGACTTAAGTGGATCAAATAATACAAAAACTGAAAACTCAAAAGTAATTTCTTCAAAAAATTTTAATGGAAACTATATTCATTATGGTATCAGAGAACATGGAATGGCAGCAGCAATGAACGGTATGTCTTTGTATGGTGGATTAATTCCATATGGAGGAACTTTTTTAATTTTTTCAGACTACTGTAAACCTTCAATCAGATTATCTGCGTTAATGGGCTTAAAAGTAATTTATATTTTTTCTCATGATTCTGTTGGACTTGGAGAAGATGGTCCGACACATCAGCCAATTGAACAGTTAACTGGGTTAAGAGCAATACCTAATTTACACGTTTTTCGACCTGCTGACATAAATGAAACATTGGAATGTTGGGAGATAGCATTAAAAAGCAAAAACACGCCTAGTGCTATTGCCTTATCAAGACAAAAGCTTCCTTATATAAACCCAACTCTGTCAAAAGAAAATAAATGCGCACTTGGAGCTTATCAAGTAAACTTGACCTCACATGAGAGCAAAATTACTTTAGTTGCATCCGGATCGGAAGTTGAAATCGCCTTAGAAGCTCAAAAACAATTAAAAGAAAATAATATTGAGTCTAAAGTTGTTTCAATGCCTTGCCAAGAGTTATTTGACATTCAATCCCAGGAGTATAAAAACGAGATTCTAGAGCCAGATAATATCATTGTTTCAATTGAAGCCGGTAGTGTAATTTCTTGGAATAAGTACACAACAAACAAAGGTGCTTCACTTGGTATAAATTCTTTTGGTGAAAGCGCTCCATATAAAGAAGTCTACGATCATTTTGGCATAACTAGTGAAAAAATAGTTTCATTGGTACAAAAGATGATAAGGAAATAATTATAAAATAAATGGATGGAATTAAATATTTTCCTGAAGAAATAAAAATTGAAAACAAAACTATAGTATTGAGATTGGATTTAAATGTTCCTTTAAAAGATAAAAAAATCCAAGACAAAACAAGGATATCTCTTGTAGTTCCTTTTTTAGAAAAATTAATAAAAAAACGATCTAAGATAATTATTATATCCCATTTGGGCCGACCTAATGGAAAGAGAAATAATAATTTTTCATTATTACCAATTTACAAATATTTAAAAGCAAAAATTAATACAAATGTTTATTTTTATACAGGAAATATCGATAATCAAATAAAAGATAAGGTTTCATATCTTAAATCATCAGATATTTTACTATTAGAAAATATAAGATTTTTTAAAGAGGAAGAAGAGAATAGCGATAGCTTTGCAAAAAAACTCTCGGAGTTAGGAGATATATTTATTAATGAAGCTTTTTCTTGCTGCCATAGAAAACAAGCATCAATACATAAAATCACAAAATACGCAAAGAAATCGTATGCCGGTCCTTTAGTTAAAAAAGAAATTGAAGCAATTAATTCTGTTATGTTCAACAAAAAAAAACCAGTTACTTGCATTATTGGTGGCTCAAAAATTTCAACTAAGATTAATGTTATTTCAAATTTAATGAGCAATGTAAATAATATCGTTATTGTGGGTGCAATGGCTAATAATTTTTTAGTTTACAATGGTTATAAAATTGGAAAATCTTTAATCGAAAAAAACTCCACAGAAATTATTGATACTATCAATTCTAACGCTAAGAAATTTAATTGCAAAATCATTATACCTACAGATTTTATCGTATCAAAATCTTTTGAAGGAATAGGTGTTGCCAAAAAAATTAAATCAATAAACGATGATGATATTATTTTAGACATAGGTAAAGAGACAATAAAAAATATTGAAAATATTATTAATCAATCAAACACAATTTTATGGAATGGCCCCGCTGGATATTTTGAAAATGTGAACTTTTCAAAAGGAACTATTGCTATCGCAAAAAAAATATCAGAAAATACTATTAATTCTTCCTTAATTTCAATACTTGGTGGGGGAGATACACTTTCAGCAATAAAAAAAATTGATCAAAATTTATCCTTTACACACTTATCAACAGCAGGTGGAGCATTTTTAGAATATTTAGAAGGAAAAGACTTGCCTGGTCTAAGTGTTTTAAAATAAATACTGGTTGATGACTTTAGAAGAAATAGCAAAAAAAATGTGTGCCAAAGGCAAAGGTATATTAGCTGCTGATGAAAGCACAGGCACAATGGATAAAAGATTAAAAAGTATAAATGTAGATTGTACTGAGAAAAATAGATTAACTTTTAGACAAACACTTTTTAGTTCGGAGGCAATGAAGAATTTCATTGGTGGAGTTATACTTTTTGATGAGACAATAAGACAAAAAACAACTGATGGAGAAACAATACCAGAATTAATTTTAAAAAATAATTCTATCCCTGGAATCAAAGTCGACAAAGGAGCTAAGCTTTTGGCGGGATCACCGGAGGAAACTATAACCGAAGGATTAGATGGTTTAAGAGAAAGATTAAAAGAATATTACGAGCTTGGAGCTAGGTTCACTAAATGGAGAGCTGTTTACAATATAGGAAATAATTACCCGTCATCACAATCAATTAAATCAAATGCCCATTCGTTAGCGAGGTATGCTGCACTTGTGCAAGAGGCAAAAATGGTTCCTATTGTAGAACCTGAAGTTTTAATGGATGGTAATCATGATATTGATAAATGCTATCAAGTTACTACGAATGTTTTAAATGAATGCTACAACGAATTAGAGCTGCAGAAAGTAGATCTAAAAGGAACAGTTTTAAAACCTAATATGATAATACCTGGCTCCAGTTGCACAAAAAAAGTAGCGTCTGCAGAAATAGCAAAAAAAACTTTAGCTTGTCTAAAGAAAAATGTTCCAAGTGAAGTGCCTGGAATAGCTTTTCTATCTGGAGGACAATCTGAGTTAGAGGCAAGTAAAAATTTAAATGAAATTAATAAAATTAATGATACTAATTTTTTAATAACCTTTTCATATGGAAGAGGTTTGCAGGCCAGTGCTCTAAAAGTTTTTGGACAAGATCAAAATAACACAAAAAAAATTCAAGAAGTGTTTGCGCATAGAGCAAGAATGAATGGACTTTCCTCTAAAGGAAACTGGTCTGAAAATTTAGAAAACGAAGTGTCGGCTAAATAATCTTGAAAAGATTAGTATACTTAATCTCACCTAATAGAATTTATAAAAATTTTTACGATGATCTTTCTAGAGTATTAATCTCTAAAAAAGTTAGTTATTTCCAACTAAGGCTTAAAAATATATCAAAAAAAAAAGTTGTCAAAATAGGTAAAAAAATAAGACCTATACTCGTAAAACATAAAGTAAAATTTATAATTAATGACAATGCCGTAATTGCTAAAAACGTTAAAGCTGATGGTTGTCATATTGGTCAAATGGATGAAAAGGTATCTAAAGTTAAAAAAATTTTAAAAAATAAAATAATTGGAGTAACTTGTCACAATTCAAAAATTCTTGCTTTGGAAGCTGTAAATAACAAAGCGAATTATATTGCTTTTGGATCGTTCTACATATCGCGGTTAAAACCCAAGGCAAAAAAAGCGAACTTAAATGTTTTAAAGTGGGCAAAAAAAAATATTAAAAAGCCTATAGTTGTTATAGGCGGAATTAATAATAAAAATTATAAAAAATTAATTAATTTAGGTGCAAATTATATTGCAATATCAAGTTTTATTTGGGATAACCCCGACTTGAAACCGGAAGAGGCAATTAAAAAATTTAAATGAAAATTACAGCAATCGAAATAAAACCAGGAATGATTATTGAACATAAAAATGATTACTGGAACGTTTTGAAAACTCAACACGTTAAGCCTGGTAAGGGAGGCGCTTTCAATCAAGTTGAGCTAAAAAGCATATTAAAAGGCACTAAGCTTAATGAAAGATTTCGGTCAAGTGAGCCTGTTGAAAAAGCTGAGCTTAATGAAAAAAAATTTAATTTTCTATATTTAGATGAAAACAAATGTTATTTTATGGACAATGAAACTTATGAACAAGTGGAAATTTTAAAAAATATTACTGGAGAGAAATATAAATTACTTAAAGAAAATCTTGAAGTAACTATTACTTTTATGGAAGAAAAACCAATGTCTATAGAGCTTCCAAATAATATTGAATGCATTATCGAAACAACTGACGCTGCTATAAAAAATCAGACAGCTTCTTCATCTTACAAGCCTGCTACTTTGGATTGTGGAATAAAAATTAATGTCCCTCCTTTTATCGAGAGTGGTGAAAAAATAATTATTGATACCCGAACTTTAGAATATGTGAAAAGAGTAAATTAATGAGATTAAGCTCTCCACAAATTAATTTGATAACTAAAGCGTGTATGAAAGCTTCAAGATCTCTTATAAGAGATTTTGGAGAAATTGAAAACCTACAAGTCTCCTCCAAAGGTCCGGGAGATTTTGTTTCGTCTGCAGATAAAAGAACTGAAAAAATTATTATAGAAGAATTACAAAAAGCACATCCCGAGTATGGAATTATTACCGAAGAGACAGGAATAATAAACAAATCTAATACTAAAAATAGATGGATTATAGATCCTATTGATGGGACTATGAATTTTTTAAATGGAGTGCCTCAATTTGCAATTTCGATTGGGTATGAGGAAAATAATGAAATTGTAAGTGGTGTAATATTTAATCCAATTATGAACGAAATGTTTTGTGCAGAAAAGGGTAACGGTGCATACTTAAATAACTCAAGAATAAGAGTCTCAAATAAAAAAAAAATTAGCGACTCATTGCTTGTTACAGGAGGACCCAAACAATCTAGTAAAATTAAAGATAAAGTTTTTTCAGAATATATTAATATCTCAAAAAATGTTTCTAACGTTAGAAAATTTGGCAGCGCTGCTTTGGATATGGCTTATGTTGCCTGTGGAAGATTTGACGGTTATTGGCAAAGAGAATTAAAATATTGGGATATTGCAGCTGGAATAGTAATTTTAAAAGAGGCAGGAGGATTTATTGATTTTTTTGAGGAAGACACTAACTCACCATTAAAAAAGAATATAATAGCTTCTAATGCTAATATTCACCAGGAATTTTCCAATTTGATTTTAAAAAAAAATATTGAGTAAGTCATATTTATAATATAAAACTCGACACATGAAAAAAAATATACACCCAAATTACCATAAAATAAAAGTTGTGATGACTGACGGAAGTGAGTTTGAAACAAAATCTACTTGGGGCAAAGAAAATGATGTTTTAAAACTGGACATTGATCCAAAATCTCATTTTGCTTGGACTGGTGGAACTCAAAAAATTTTAGATAAGGGAAGAGTAAGCAAATATAATAAAAAATTTAGTAATCTAAGATCGAAAAAATAAAATTATGTCCGAATCTCCATTTATGCCAAAAGCAACTGCTGTTTGGCTAGTTGAAAATACCACTCTTACTTTTAAACAAA
>MDTG01149202.1_pt1 | contig 13056 bp, 6 predicted proteins | sample 811421 | NCBI WGS metagenome assembly MDTG01 (sample SAMN05326645, study PRJNA326480) | marine metagenome | isolation source: seawater | place: Pacific Ocean: South East | collected 2011
TGTTTTTGGGGATGACGGCGAGTAGCGGCGATTTGGGGGATCAGCGAGAGCATCAGCAACAACAACAACATGTTGCCAATGGTGATGGATACGGGTACTTTGACCAACAAGGCCAGTGGGTCAACATCGAAGATCCGCAAAGTCAGGCATTTTTAGAGCAACAATATCAGTTGCAACAACAGCAGCAACATCACCACCACCAACTACTATTACAACAGCAACAGCAACGACAAATTCCCAGGGATGTAAACGCTATGTTCCGCCCTCCAGAAAGTGGAAGCATGGCGGATCAATCATACGATCAGCAAAGAGCTTTCGACGCGCAAATAGAGTGCTCCATTTGCTTGGAAAGAGTCACCGATGAGTCTCGCCCGTTTTCTGCGAGACGGTTTGGTTTGTTGGACAAATGCGACCACAGTTTTTGCTTAGCATGTATTCGCGGGTGGCGGGATGGTGGTGTCCAAGGTAAAGAAGCTGGTGCTAACGCGACCGAACAAGCGAGAATGTGTCCGATTTGTCGCGTCAATTCTTTCTTCATCACGCCCAGCGCGCACTTTCCACGCTCACCAGAAGAGAAAGAGGAGATTTTGAAAAACTACTTGAGCAAAATGAAACAGATTCCGTGCAAGCATTACAACAACGGTCGATGTCCATTTGGAACGAGCTGCTTTTATTCACACGGATCGGGAGAGAGCGATGGTAGCGTGAGGAAAACGACAACTTCGGGAGAAGAATTACATATTTTGACGACGCCGACTTTGGCGGATTATCTCGACGTTTCGAAGAAAGCGGGAGGAAGACGATGAAAATCAATAAGGCTCATCAATCTTTGGATACTTGTATAAATAGAAAAATAGTTGTTGTACCACCACTATGAAAATACACAAAAATAAAACAGATGTATGAAACAAATGAAGCGTGCACTTACTTAATTCCATTTGTTTTCTACTTATATACGTACCAGGTACCACGTATTAAAATTAAGTTGTTTTAAATTGTTTAGATGACCTTTATAATATTAATTACTCCACATGGTACGCGAGGTTTTGTCCCAACCATTTTTCGACAGTAGCGACGTCCATTCCTTTTCTGGAGGCGTATTCTTCTACTTGGTCTTTCTCAATCTTACCAACGTTGAAGTATTCCGCTGATTTACCGCCAAAGTATAAGCCAGACACAGAGGCTGCCGGCAACATAGCGAAAGATTCCGTCAACTCTACCCCAATCTCTTCCTTACACTTCATCAAATCCCACATTGTCGCCTTCTCGGTATGGTCAGGCTGCGACGGATACCCGGGTGCCGGGCGAATGCCTTGGTATTTCACCTTCAATAAGTCTTCGGCGTTGAGAGATTCATCTGGTGCGTATCCCCAATGATCTTTACGAACTTCTGCGTGGAGTAACTCGGCGAATGCCTCCGCTAAACGGTCGGCCAAAGCCTCCGCCATGATGTACGAGTAGTCGTCATTGTTCTTTTTAAACGACTCCGTCAACTTGTCTAAACCGAGACCAGCCGTGCATACAAACATACCAAGATAATCCGTAACGCCGGAATCTTTCGGCGCGATAAAGTCAGACAAAGCCATGTACGGTTCTTCCGTATCTTTTTCAGCCTGTTGACGAATCGTGTGGAACGTGCAGCGTTTGCCGGAAGTGGAGTCCTCGCCGTTGTAGACTTCGATATCGTCACCGACGGCATTGCAGGCGTAGAATGCGAGCAAACCATTCAAAGTAAGCTGCTTCTCATTCTGCATCTTATTCAACATCTTGTTCGCCTCGTCGAAAAGCTTTTTCGCTTCCTTTCCGACGTTTTCGTCGTTGAAAATTTTCGGGTAGCCTCTGTTTGGGTAGCGTCCTCTCAGTTGCCAGACTTGGAAGAATGGGTTCCAATCAATGTAGGGGATCACGTCGCCAATCGGGACGTCTTTCAACGTTTTCGTGCCTAAAAATTTCGGTTTCACTGGTTTGTGCTCTGCGGAGGTGAAGTCTGGTAACGTGACTGACTCTCGCGCCTTCACGAGGGGTAAGTATTTTCGATCTTCGAGACCAGCAAAGAACTCCTCGCGCATCTCCGCATACGTTTCTTTGATATCGTCCAAAAATTCCTCACGTTTTTCCATGTCCATGAGAGTTTGCGCGACTGGAACGGCTCTGGATGCATCGAGAACGTGGACGACACCACTGGAGTACACCGGGGCCATTTTGACAGCCGTGTGCATCTTCGATGTCGTCGCACCACCGATCAGTAATGGAATCTTCATCCCGGCTTTTTCCATTTCTTTTCCAACCGTCACCATCTCGTCCAAAGACGGTGTAATGAGACCCGATAATCCAAGAATATCGGCATTATGTTCTTTCACGGCATCAAGGATCGTTTGGCAAGGACACATAACGCCAATATCTACGACTTTAAAGTTGTTGCATCCCAAGACTACGGCAACGATGTTTTTCCCGATATCATGCACGTCACCCTTCACGGTTGCAATTAAGAACGTACCGGCAGAAGAGCTCGAAGTATCGCCTTGTTCCTCTTTTGCCGCCTCCATAAACGGCAACAAGTGACCGACAGATTTTTTCATTACTCTCGCCGATTTGATAACTTGCGGTAAAAACATTTTCCCGGAACCGAATAAGTCCCCGACAACGTTCATGCCGTCCATAAGGGGACCCTCAATGATCTCGAGGCAGTTTGCAAAAGCACCAGACGTCCGGCACTCCTCAGTATCAGCAATACAAAACTCATCAATGCCATGAACAAGCGCGTATTCGAGGCGTTTACCTACCACTTCGTTTCTCCAAGCCTTTCCGCTACCTTTCTTCTTCGTTGCGCCGCCAGCGGCTTGGCCTTTGCGACGGAGGTTGCACGGTCCAGATTTCGGGTCTAAAGTCGCCGCGAATTGGAGCATTCTCTCCGTCGCGTTCGAACACCGATTCAACAATACGTCTTCTATGTACTCCAAAAGCTCCTTGTCGATATTCTCGTACACATCTTCTTCAACCTGAGCGGCGTTGACGATACCCATATCCATGCCAGCTTTGCACGCGTGGTACAAAAACGCCGAGTGAAATCCTCTTCGAACAGGCTCGTTCCCTCGGAATGAAAACGCCAAGTTCGAAACGCCACCAGAAATCTTACATCCAGGGCACAAACGCTTAATCTCACGCGTTGCGTTGATGAAGTCAACCCCGTAGTTGTTATGCTCTTCCATGCCGGTACCAATGGTGAGAATATTCGGATCAAAGATAATATCTTGCGGGTTGAAACCAACTTCTTCAACGAGCAACTTAAATGCTCGGCAGCAAATGCGAACCTTCTCTGCTTCCGTAGCCGCTTGGCCTTCCTCGTCAAATGCCATGACAACTACCGCAGCGCCGTGCGCCTTGACAAGAGCCGCATCCTTCAAAAATTGATCTTGACCAGCCTTCAAAGAAATAGAATTCATGATGCATTTACCTTGCGAACACTTCAAACCAGCTTCGACGACATCAAACTTACTCGAGTCGATCATGAACGGTACTTTAGAAGCATCCGGCTCAGAAACCAACAAATTTACAAACTTAGTCATCGCGGATTTACCGTCGATCAAACCGTCATCCATGTTTATGTCAATCACGTGCGCACCATTTTCAACTTGCTTCAACGCAATAGCCAAAGCCTTCTCGTAGTTACCATCAACGATAGCCTTCTTAAAGATGCTCGATCCGGCAACGTTGCACCTTTCGCCCAAGTTGACGAATGACTTGCGCATGTCCTTCTCGTTCGGCTCGTAGTTAAATGGCAACAAACCGGATAAGCGCATTTGTTCTGGAACATCGTGGCGTTGTCTCGGTTTGTACTTTGCTCCGAGCTCGGCTAAACTTGCAATGTGTTCAGCCGTAGTCCCACAGCACCCACCGATGGCGTTCAACAAGTTCTTCTCGAAGAAAGTCTCACAATCCTTGGCCATTTCTGGACCTTTTTGATCGTAGCCACCCATAGCATTTGGCAAACCGGCGTTTGGATATGCAAAGACCCAGCAATCCGCGCACTTGGACAAGTTTTCAATGTAAGGAACCATATCTTGAGCCCCCAAAGCGCAGTTCAAACCAATTGCGATCGGTTTTGCGTGCGAAACAGAGTTCCAAAACGCCTCGTTCGTTTGACCGGACAAAGTACGGCCAGAGTTATCGACGATGGTACCAGAAACGAAAATCGGGATTTTCTTCCCCCATTTTTCGAAGTACTTGTTCACCGCAAACAAAGCTGCTTTGGCGTTTAACGTGTCAAATATAGTTTCGACCAAAAGAACGTCCACACCGCCTTCAATCAACGCCTCCGTTTGCTCGTAATACGCTTCGACAATCTCATCAAAAGTACACGCGCGAAACGCAGGGTTCTCCACAGATGGGCTCACCGACAACGTACGATTTGTCGGGCCAATAGCACCAGCCGCAAATCTCGGCTTCGACGGATCCTTCTTCGTGAATTCAACGCAACATTCCTTAGCCAACTTCGCTGCCGCGACGTTGATATCCCAAACATCTTGTTTCCTGTCCAAAGCGTAATCCGCTTGAGAAATCATAGTCGCGTTGAACGTGTTCGTTTCGATGATATCCGCACCAGCCGCCAAATACGCCGAGTGAATCTCCTTGATAACATCCGGACGAGTCAAAACCAAAATATCGTTGTTGCCTTTCAAATCGTTCTCGTGGTCTTTATACCTCTCCGCGCGGAAATCCTCCTCCTTCAACTTGTACGCTTGAACGGATGTTCCCATGGCACCATCGATGATCATAACACGTTCAGACATGATTTTATCGATAACCGCAAACGCGTCGGATTTAGGAAGAGGGTCAACCCACTTCTTATACTTCGGCACCGGACTCAGCCCGCTCGTCTTTGGCGCGATTTGTGGATATTTCTCCTCGTACGTCATCTCCGCATCCGGATCGATCGGCTCTTCCCAGTCTCCCAAGTTCATCGCTTTCATCGCGTACGCGCTCAAGATCCCAACCGGAATGGACAGCACCGCCATCGCCGCCAACACGATAGCGAACACCAACGCGAGCGGCGCGAGACCGAGAATATACAGCGTCGCTTTTTGCGGATCCCTCTTCATGAGGTTCAGCGCCTTCTGGTAGTTCACCCTCGTGGAGATGAGAGGTAACTTTGCCATGACGACTACGACGACGACTACGACGAGATTTCTCTTCTTTTCCTTCTTCCTCTTCCTCTTCTTCGTTCCCGTGCTCTCGATTCCGCGACGCCAACGTCCGGCTCTTCGCGCGCCGACGACTTTGACGACGCCGGTGTGTTTTTGATCGGATTTCTTCTTTTGGATAAAAGACGGCGGAGGGAAAAGAAAAGACACAACACCCAAAACCCTAAACAGACGATGTAAAAAAAATGCAACAAAAAAGAGCTTCATGAGAAGGACTATTTAGTGTGACTGCAAAAATTCGTGTGTCTGTTTCAAACACCAAAGAACTATTATTTACGTATATTTACGAGGGCAAAAAGGAAGGGGAGAGAAGAACGAGCGCAGAAGATACATTAAAATAAAGCTATCGCGAGCTGCGCGTACACCCATCTCTGTCTTTGTGTGTCTGTGTTACACGTTCTCGCGACTTTTTTCACCACGCGTCTCTTTTCTTCTTCCCTCTTCCGATGGGCGCGACTTGTTTCGCTTGCTCCAAGCGTTTCTTTTGAAACTTTTGCTGCCTCTCTCGAAAGATTTGCGGGATATCTTTACCAGTTCGATTCATTTCTTCTTTATAAGAAGATAAAACCGCTCTCACGTCCGCGACACCTAAACGAACTATGGATTCTAAAAACGGCATGAGGTCGAGCAACGCGGTATCGGTCGAACCGTCTTCGAATCGCCAAGGTTGGATCGGAATGACGTTTTCCGGATTCATTTCCGCTGATCTCGGTTTTGAACTTATGTATATTACTCTCTCCATATCTCTGTTTAATTTGGACAAATCTCTGATGTATTCACCATGTTTATATTGTGCTGATTCTCGAAATAAACGATGAGTGACGTATCGTTTTGGGTCCAAGCGCTCTAAAATAGGCTCTCCGTACGTCAAGAGTTGGTCGGTGAAAACAACCATCTCATAAAATTGTGCCAAGTGTTCTAAAAATGGATCCACCCCAGGTCGTTTAAACACGCGCCACCCTCTCTCACGGTTCCAATTCGAGTTAATAAGAGTATCGTCCAAATCTAAAACTAAAGTGTGAGGAATATACACCGCGTCCGGCGGATGGTCCGGCAACAATTTGTCGCTAATCGGGTCTAAATAATGGCTCGATTTCTCATCGATAAACTGGCGAAACTCCAGCAAATATTCCGCAAACTGTTGCACTCCGGGTACCACGGATTCTTTTTCAAAATCTTTTCCTTTCACCTTCTTCTCTAACTCTTCAGTCGTTTGCACGTAATACGACGCGCCGGCGACGGCGGCGACGGCGGTGGCGCACGCTAAAGCCACCGCCGAGAGGAAATCGAAGGCTTGACCAATTGGACCTTTCGGTTTAGAATTCGCCGGATTATCCGGGTCGTCGTCCTCTAGCATCATTTCTTCTTCTCCTTCTCCTTCTTTTAGAATCCTCGACGTCATCGTCGTCTTCTCTCTCCTCCGGCGTTCATTCAACGAACGCTCTCGATCTCTCCCTCCCAAAGTCATCGTCGTCGTCGGTTGCATCATCATCGTTCTTCTCGAATATTGTCTCGGCGTCGTCGGTGAATGTTCCCTCGTCGTCTCCTCCGTGCTCTTCGCCCATCTCCCCAAAGCGCTCCCCGCCGTCGACGCCAAAAACCGCTTCTCGATGGAGATGGTGTTGGCATTAAAAAAAGTCCAATCGCGATTCCAAAATTCCATTGTTGCATTAAAGTCGCCTCCTCCTCCTCTTGTGGTGGTGGTGGTGGTCGTCGTCGTCGTTCGCGAGAGCATCGACGCCAACAGACGATGTCCTCCTCTTCCTCTCATGACGATGACCTCACCCCCTCGCTTACGTACGTTCTTCTTCTTCTTCTTTGTCTTCTTTGTCTTCTTCTTCTTCTTCTTCAAAAGTCTTCTTCTTCTTTTCGAGTCCCATTAGTGAGAGAGAGTGTTGATGAGAGTCTCAAAGTCTTTTTTTCTCTTTTCCAATTCTCTATTTAAGGTTTCAATACAAACCCTAAACACAAAAAGAAAAAAAATTCTTTTTTGAGTGCCTCTTTTTTGGACCGCTTTCAAAAAAAAACGGACCATCTTTGACATCATCATGGGAAACAACGGGTCCACCCCCGCCACCGGACAAGGGGTCAACCACCACGGGCGCGGGGACGGCGGCGTCGCGGGAAACACCACCACGACCACCACCACCCAGAACGGAGAAGGAACGGGAGAATACAATTATAACGGCAACGACGACGCCTCTTCCCTCGGCGGGCACTCGCTCGAAGGCGGCGGGAGCAGCCACCACAGCACGTACGAACACGGTCCAGTCACGCAAACGGTACCGATTCCCGGCGCGCAAAGTTCGCACTTGAACAACCTCACGACGCACGGAGGCGGCGCGGGAGGCGGGCACGCCGGGACAAGAGGAGGAGGAGGGGGAGGAGAAGCGCTGGAACCAGCTCTGGTACCAGTCGCGATCACGTGTGCGTGGCATCGGTTTTTGCTTTCTTTTTCTCACTCTCGCTTGAATTTTGTGTACTCGAGTGTCGAGAGAGAGAGTCTTTGTACGCGCGCGGCGGCGTAGACGCGTCGTGTTCTCGACGCAGACTTTAGCGATGACTTTTTTATATCGTCTTCGTGCGCCTCTCGTCGTCGTAGTTTTTCGTATTCACGTTCTGTTTCTGTATCTCGTCGTGCGTTTTTAAAACAGGGACGCAAGGCGGTTCCGTCGTCGAAGTCGAAGGGTCCTTCGACGGATGGCAAACGCGAACGCAGTTACATCGGTCTGGGAACAGAGAATTTTCAGTGATTAAATCGTTTCCGCCTGGAGTATACCAGTATAAATTTATCGTCGATGGGGAGTGGAAGTACGCGCCGGACCAACCGGCGATGTACGACGAGATGGGGAACGTGAACAATGTGTTGGAGGTGCAAGAGTACGTCCCGGAAATTTTAGATAATTTGGACCATTTCGCGGCGCCGAGTAGTCCGAAGGAGAGTTACGACGATTATTTGTTTCACGGGGAGGATTTTAGTAAAGAGCCACCGGCGATACCGCCACAGTTGAAGTTGACGTTGTTGAATATGCCGCCGATTCCGTATGCGCCAAATTTGTTGCCTAGGCCGCAACACGTGGTGTTGAATCACGCTTACGTAGATCAGAGTAAGGCGAGGCAAGGTTTGAGCGTGATTGGGACGACGCATAGGTATAGAGCAAAATACGTGACGATAGTTTTGATGAAATCGTCGAAAGATTGTTGATGAGAGTGAGCAGAGGAATAGTCAAAATTGATATTAGTTTTTGTATTTTTGCAAGAAATAGAAACGTCGCGCTAAAAGTTTCGCTCTTCTATACGCATTGCACAGTATTGCATCGTTCAGTACATTCGTCCGAGAACTCGTACACGAAACCAGACGCATCGTTCGGGCACGTCCATCCTTCGTTCGCGAAGAACGATTCGCCAGTCACTTCGTCGATTTGTTCCTTGAAAAACGCGTGTTTCTCAATTCGCGAAACGGCCAAGCGGCGATCCGGAGTCCACTGTAAAAGTCTTCGAATTAAACGAAGCGCCCAAGCGTTTGGTAATCCAAGATGCAGCGGATCGCGGAGTTTGATTCTTCGCATGATGTTTTCCTCGAGACAGGCGCCTGAATATACACCACCGTTACCACGGATATCGTTGTTTTCTTTTTCATCCTCGCTCTCCTCTTCACTGGGACTAGGATTCGTCGCGTCATCTCGACCGTCCGAATCAATGCCACCATTCACACCGAAGTTGGCATAAGACGGCGCAATACACAACGACAACATTGCTCTGATTCTGTTATAAGCTAATCGTGTCTCTGAGCTCGCGTCACGCAACGATTCGTGCCGTCGAAATCGCTCTCGTTTGCTGGCGTCGCCCATCGTCGCAAAACCGTTGTCATCCCACACGCGAGAAGTTCCTAAAGCTAAAACCTCCAGGTATACGATCCCTAGCGACCACGCGTCATACATTTTATATTTCGAAATATCGAACGATGATAGCGTATGGTGCTCGGAATCTTGATTCTTGACGCGAAATAGAGACTCAGGCGGTGCAAAATCCGGGGTTTCTTGATCAGAGTTCGGACCAAGCGGACCAAACAAAGTATCGAAGGATTCTGCATCCACTGCGGATCCAAAGTCGCCTATGCGCACGTCGCTTACGTTTCCGCGCGGTCTTACCGGCGCCTCCACCGTCGAGGACGAGGAAGAAGAAGCTTCTTCATCGCTTTCAAAGGCTACGAAAACGTTCGCCGGTTTAATATCGCGATGCGCCACGTTCGCTTGGTGCACTTTGCTCACACCGCGCGCGATTTCGAGCAAAATTTCACGCAAAGAATCTCTTTTGGAGAAAGAAATAGACGCCGTGGACGCATTTTTATCTCGTGGGATATCCGAAGATTCGTTCCATCCGGCATGGAGTATCGTGCCTTTTATCATTTTGCCGTTCTCATCCGCGATTTTGCGCTGCTCAATCCACCACTTCGATGGTCGCAAAATCCCGCCTTGATCTTCGTACATCAATCGGTCCAACGAAGTTCCTTCATCTCGAAACGCTAACCACAACTCTTTTTCTTTCGGAAAGGGCGACGACGAGGACAAATCTGACGTCGTCGTCGTCGTCGTCGTTTCGAATGCGCGGTGGAAACGAGCAACGTTTGGCGTCACATCGCAGAATAAGTTTCCAAAGTACATCTCCCGGCTTCCAGATCTCCGCACATCGTCTCCTCTTTCGACAAATATGCGTTTAATGACAAAAAGAGAACTCGCATCATTCTCCTCTTCAAAATCGTTCATGTCTTTCTCGAGACTCTCGTCTTTTGCGCTCGTGCGACATTGCGGCGTGAGTGTGCCGACGTCGAAAGCCGTTGCTCGCCATACTTCACCAAAATGACCTTTGGCGAATACTCTTTTATGGTTCGAGCGTGGCGCATCATCGTGATGCGCAGATGTCGTTGGAGGCACGAGGATGACGTCCTCCTTCAACTCTCTTTCTGCTTTGTCTTCTTTCAATCGTTTTGTTGAGAACAGCGCGGAGGAGATGCCGCTCTTAGCATAAAGCCACCATCTTGAAAGTACTCCAGCGGGCGAAGGCGTTTGCACTTTCACCTCAGCTCTTCTTCTGTGTTCGTGCAAGGAAGCTGGAGCGATCATGAGCATTGCAAACGCTTTATCCGCGTCTGTCAATTTGGTCATTTGCTTTTGGACTTCACCTCTACTATTCGCTTCGGGCAACGCACCGGATGCCGAAGAAAAATAGGTACCGTCGAAGTCAAAATAATCGCCGTATTCGTACAAATCAACGTTCCAAGGAATTTCTATGGCAGCTGAATAGGACGGGTACCCTTCACCTCCTGCGACGTACTTTTGCGCAGGAGCGATGTTTGATCCTACTTGTTCTCCTCTCTTGTCGCTTTCGTTATCGTGCAATACGCCATGTTGGTAATTTTTTATCGGACCGTTACTTAAGGCGACAATTTCGTTTAACCGAAAGATGTTCGCGAATACCGCGCCGGGTTTCGGGTCAATTGAAAAAAATCGGCCGTCGTTTCTGCGCTGCTCGGCAATGGTGAGACGATTTGCGCCTGAATCACTTTCTGTGCGCGGTAATTCATTTGGAGCGTACGAGTCGTCTTTTTCCTCTTCGTCGCCGGCGATGTTGTTTCTGTTGTCGCTGTCATTTTTCTCCAGCTCCTCCACAACGTCCGGAAGCCTAATGGCCGCTACCGCCACATTGTCTTTGCTCCCCATCGCGATTGCCATTTCACACGTCAATCGAGCGTTCTTCGCCATATCAATATTTTCCCCAAAACTTCGAATATCCGCCCAAGCTTCTATTGGTAAGACGTTTTCGTCCGGTTCAAGCTCGACGTCGCCGTTGACTTTTAACTCGACGAGATCGCTGTTTAGTAGATCATTCTCTATCACGTGCTCGCTACGAATGAATGCATCATCGTCTTCCGGGGTCACTTCTTTGCTTTTTTGCTTACTTTCTTTTGCAGCGTTCTTTGGATTCGACACGGGCTTCAAAGCAATCGTTGTCGTTTCTAATTGAAATCGTCTTCGTTTGATGCGTCTTTTCACGTCGATTGTTTTTACGTCGCCAAAAAAAATCTCGCATAGTTCGTTCATGAACCGTTCGCTTCCCTTGTCGTCTTCTGCTTTTTCGATGACGCCGTCTGATATGAGAACTATTCCACGTATTCTTCTTCTGTTTCTATTCTTCTTATTTCTAGTTTTCTTGGATGATGATGATAAGGAGGAGGAGGAGGAGGAGGAGGAAGAGGACAACAAATCCTTCTCTTTTTCTCCATCGCCGTTCCCCCTTCTCCTTCTTCTAACTTCCTCTGCATATTTGCGAGGATTACTACTGCTACCGCTACCGCCCATTTCTTCTCCTCTTTCTCCTCCTTCTTTCTCCTCCCACCTCTCCGCAAATTCCTCCCACCGCACCGTCCTCGTTTCAGCCCGCGCGCCGCCTACCCCTCGGCTTTCAAAATCCCCCAACGCTCTGGTCACCAAAATCCCCTCAGCTCGATTCCCGGTCACCACCCCGCCGCTCTTCCTCACCCTTTCCGCTTCCTCCACGCTCGCTATCACCGTGTGATCTCTCGTAATTATTTTCGCTTCGTTTCGAGTGCTTTCACACGCGTACGCTCTCGAGTCGCCGACCCATGCGAACGTGGCGCGAGAGAAGTCTGGCGCAATCAGAGTGACCAAAGCCGTCGACCCGCCAATATTCGCGGTGCCGTTTCCATCTTTCTTCTCGTTCGATTTATCCTTTTCGATGCTTTCGTGGACATCCCGCAGCGCCATCTCCAACGCCCATCTCTCTTTCGCTTCTTCTCGTTCTCCCTCGTCGTCTTTGTTCTTCTCGTTCACTCCGTTCTCCTCCTCTTCTTCGGGCGCGCGGCTTTCGAGTCTCCGCGCAATCCGACCGGCGACGCGTCTTCTCGCCTGTCGACTCACGTGCGCCCCGTCGTGTCCATCGAAAACGCCCGCAACCGCGTACGTCATTCTTCTCGCCTCCTCCTCCTCCTTGTCGTCGTCGTCATCGTCATCATCATCATCGTCTCCATAGAGTCTGTCCTTCTTCTTCTTCTTCTTCTTCTGCACAACTTCCGCGCACAAAGTTTCGTCCTCGTTGGACGCGCGTCGTCCTTTCGCGTTCGCGTGCGCGCACTGGACTCTCGTCGTAAACGTCGCGTTGTTGTCGTTGCTTTCGACGACGGCACGCGCAAAACTCTTCGCCGCCGCCGCGCGGACGACGACGACGCGAGTGCTGCTCGAAAGGGCCGTCGCGATTACCAAAAGCATCATCATCATCATCATCAAAAAGAGGCCGAAGAGATGATGAAACGTTCTCGTCGTCGTCGTCGTCATCGAAAAAGTCATTTCTTTTCTTTTCTTTCGAGGAGGAGGAGGAGGACGACGACGACGTTTTTACTGGTGTAGAGTCGACCAAAAAAGGTAATAACGAACGCGTACACAAAGGCGTCGCATTATTATGGGAGTGCCTTTTTTGACGTCGTTTTGATGAGACAAAAAAAGGAGAGAGAGGACACAAAAGAGAAGACACTCCCCTAATTGATACCCTAAAAAATAATAAAAACCCTAATAAATCATGAATACCTACCTCATTACATCGAAGACGACGTTTCGATGATGTGTGCTTTCCCCTCTGTACAGAGAGGGGAATACCTAATAATACAACTGGAAAACGCTCCAATCTCCAAATCCTCTTTTGTGTTTCGAAAGAGAAGAGGCGTTCTCAAAGAGCTTCTTTTTCTCACGCGTGTGTGTTCGGATGAACTTCCAATGTCATTTTTTTAGGAGAGGATTTTAATAAGAGCGAAGAAAAACGAGGAGAAATTGGACCTGGAAAA
>MDTG01035219.1_pt1 | contig 13055 bp, 11 predicted proteins | sample 811421 | NCBI WGS metagenome assembly MDTG01 (sample SAMN05326645, study PRJNA326480) | marine metagenome | isolation source: seawater | place: Pacific Ocean: South East | collected 2011
GCAATAATTATAATGTATAATGGTGGTTATCCCAATTATGCTGATGGTTTTTCTAAATTAAAGAAAAAATATAATTTTAAAATTATAGAAGATGCATGTCATGCTTTCGGAGCAGAGTATCGTATAAAAAAAAAAAATTTTAAGGTTGGTAGTTGTAAACATAGTGATATTTGTACTTTCTCATTTCATCCTCTAAAAACTATCACAACAGGAGAGGGTGGTGCAGTTTCAACGAACTCTAAAAATTTTTATAATAAAATGAGGCTCTTTAGATCACATGGAATAGAAAGAATAAAAAAGCAACATTGGAAATATAATATTAAAAATTTAGGTTTAAATTTAAGACTTACAGATTTTCAATGTGCTTTAGGTATTTCTCAATTAGCTAAAATTAATAAATTTTTGAAAAAAAGGAAAAAAATTGTAGAAATATACAAAAAAAAATTGAAAGAAATTAATCAAATTGAAACAATTCACCATGATAAAAAGTATACTTCTTCAAATCATTTATTTTTAATTCATATAAAAAATTTTAGTCTTCAGAAAAAAGCAAAATTTATAAAATTTATGCTTAAGAATAAAATTATTTTGCAGTATCATTATATACCAATATATCAATTTAAAGTTTATAGAGGAAATGCAATAAAAAAAAATTCTGAAACTTATTATAAAAATACATTAAGCCTACCTATTTACCACTCATTAAGTTTAAAAGATCAAAATTATATTATAGAAAAAATAAAATCATTTTTTTGTTAATAATGAAAAAAATTGTTCTTGGTACAGCTAATTTAAATATTAAATATGGAGTTTTTGAATACAAACATAAGAGAAAATATTTTAATAAAAAAATGATAAAAGAATTATTAAAAAATAATATTAAATTTATTGATACATCACCTTATTACAGATTAAAAAATGATAAAAATAATTTTGAAAGTTTTGAAGTTATTACTAAAATTAAATTGCCAAAAAAAAATGTTAAGTTATTTTTAGATAATTTAGAAGATTATGTGCAAATTGAATTAAAAAAAAATCAGAAAAAAAGTTTCTATGCTATTTTGTTTCATAATCCAAATGATCTTTACACTAAAATAGGTCGAACTTTTCTAAAGAAAATTTATTTTTTAAAGAAAAAAAAATATTTCAAAAAAATTGGAGTATCCATATACGACTCAAGTGAATTAAAAAAAATATTTACTATTTTTAACCCTGAAATTGTGCAATTTCCAATTAATATTTTTGATCAAAGAATGATCAACGATGGATCGCTTGATTTTTTAAAAAAAAAAAAAATTATTACGCAAGCAAGATCAATTTTTCTACAAGGCTTATTGCTTAAAAAGCAAAAATATTTATCAAAAAGATTCAACAAAAATTTTTATAATAAATTAGATATATTTGAAAAGTGGTGTGATAACAAACAAATATCCAGATTAGATGCTTGCGTAAATTTTATAAAACTAACTAAAAATATAGATTTTGTGACCATTGGGTTTGAAAATTTAAAACAAATTAAAGAGGTTCTTGCCGCATTTAGGAAAGAAATTCAGTTCAATTATAAAGAATTGAATATTAAAGATAAAAACATTATAGATCCTAGGAAATGGTAGAAAATCCAATTTCAGTAATAATTCAAGCTAGATATTCCTCTACAAGATTTGAGGGCAAAGTCTTAAAAAAAATTAAAAAAAAAACTATTTTAGAAATTTTAATAAAGAGACTAAATAGATCAAAAAAAATAAAAAATATTATAGTTGCGTGTTCAACTAATCCTAAAGATAAAAAAATAATTAAATTATGTAAAAAAATAAAAGTAAATTATTTTGTAGGTTCAGAAAAAAATGTTCAAGATAGATACTATAAAGCTTCTAAAAAATTCAGAATAAAAAATATAATTAGGATTACTGCTGACTGCCCTTTAATTGATATATCTGTAATTGATAAAATGGTAGATAAATTTAATGAAGGTTATGATTATGTTTCTAATACTATCAATCCTACTATGCCAGACGGATTAGATGTAGAAATTTTTAAATTTCAAATTCTTGAAGATAGAATCAATAAAAAAAAAATTAATAATGAAAAAGAACACGTAACTTCAGGAATATTAAATAACTTAAATTATAGAAGATTTAATTTTGAATTAAGTGAAGATTTTTCAAATTTAAGATTAACGCTAGACACTAAATATGATTTACAAATAATAAAAAAAGTTTTAAGTTTAAAAAATAATATTTATATTAGTTTAAAAAAAATATTAAACATATATCGAAAGAATCCGAAATTTTTTAAAAAAAATGCAAATACTGAAAGAAATGTAGGCATGAATATGAATTTAGGACAAAAGTATTGGATTAGGGCTCAAGAAATAATACCAGGTGGAACTATGCTTTTTTCAAAAAACCCTGATTTACATTTACCTAAACTTTGGCCTGCATATTTTTCTAAATCTAATGGCTGCAAAATTTGGGATCTAAATAAAAAACAATTTTATGACATGCACCTTATGGGTGTAGGAACTAATATATTGGGATATTGCAATAAATCAGTTGATAAAAAAGTTTTAGAGTTAGTAAAGAGAGGAAACTTATCAACTTTAAATTCGGTAGAAGAAATTAAATTGTCAGAGAAGTTAATTGATTTACATCCTTGGGCAGAAATGTCGAGATTTACAAGATCAGGTGGAGAAGCAAATTCAGTAGCTATAAGGATTGCAAGAGCTTATACAAATAAAGATAATATAGCTATTTGCGGATATCATGGCTGGCATGATTGGTATTTATCAACAAATATAAATAATAAAAATAATTTAGATCATCATTTAATGAACAATTTACCAGTGAAAGGTGTCCCAAAAAAACTTAAAAATACTGTTTTTCCGTTTGAGTATAACAATTTTAATCAACTAGAAAAAATTGTTAAATCAAAAAACATAGGCGTAATTAAAATGGAGGTTCAAAGAAATGTGAAACCAAAAAATAATTTTTTACAAAATGTAAGAAAACTTGCAGACTCTAGGAATATTATTCTAATATTTGATGAATGCACCTCAGGTTTTAGAGAGCATTATGGGGGCATACATATGAAGTATAAAGTTTTTCCTGATATTTCCATATTTGGAAAAGCTTTAGGAAATGGTTATGCTATAAATGCCATAATTGGCAAAAAAGATATAATGAAAGCAGTTAATAATACTTTTATAAGCAGTACTTTTTGGACAGAAAGAATTGGACCAACTGCAGCACTACAAACACTTGAAACTATGAATAATTTAAAATCATGGAAAGTTATTTCAAATATAGGAAAAAAAATTCAAAATAATTGGAAAAAAATTGCCAAACAAAACAGCATTAAAATAAATATTTTTGGACTTGATGCAATTCCAAATTTTAGTTTTAATTCAAAAAATCATAATCTTTACAAAACATTTATTTCTCAAGAAATGATTAAAAAAAATATACTTGCCTCAAATGTTGTATATACCTCCATCTCTCATAAAAATAAAATTCTAGAGAAATATTTTAATGTACTTAATGATACATTTTATAAAATTAGTAGGTGTGAAAATGATTATGAAAATATAAATAACTTGTTAGAAGTACCAGAAAGTATTAAAGGAATAAGAAACAAATAAAATGTTTAAAAATAAGTCAATATTAATTACCGGTGGTACAGGAAGTTTTGGTAAAGCGTTTGTAAAAAATTTAATTTCAAATCATAATAATTTTAAACGTTTAGTTATTTTTAGCAGAGATGAACTGAAACAATTTGAAATGACAAAAAAAAGAGACTTTCAACATCCAAATATTAGAATGTTTTTAGGTGATATAAGGGACAAGGAAAGATTATATAGAGCAACAGAAGGAATAGACATTCTAATACATGCGGCTGCATTAAAACAAGTACCCGCTGCAGAATATAATCCATTCGAATTTGTAAAAACAAACATTATTGGTACACAAAACATAGTAGAGGTTTGTCTAGAGAGAAATGTTAGAAAAATTGTGGCTTTATCAACAGATAAAGCATCATCCCCAATTAACTTGTATGGAGCTACAAAACTTTGTTCGGACAAATTAATTATTTCTGCAAACAATATTAAAGGTAAAAGAAAAACAATTTTTTCAGTTGTGAGATATGGCAACGTTATGGGCAGTAGAGGATCTGTGATTCCTTTATTTCAAAAAATAAATTTAACAAAAAAAAAACTACCTCTCACACATCAAGATATGACAAGGTTTAACATTTCGTTAATGGAAGCTATTAAGTTAGTTAAAACTGCAATTCAAAAAGATCAAGAGGGTCAAATTTACGTACCTAAATTAAAAAGTTTTTATATAAAAGATTTAATATATGCAATCAGCAATAAAAAAGATAATTTTGAAATTATCGGAGTCAGACCAGGTGAAAAAATACATGAAGAATTAATTAATCCTGCAGAGTCAAGAAATACAATTGAATTTAAAAATTATTATTCTATTTTGTCAAATCTATCAACTGAACAAATTAAAAATTATTGTAAAAAAAATAATTGCAGGATAGTTCCCAAAGGTTTTTCTTATAACAGCGGAACAAATAAATCATTTATGAGTGTAAATGATTTAAAGAATATTCTTAGAACGCATGAAGAATATTAATTTCGCTTAAATAACTGTTTAATTCTTAAATATTTTTCAAAAAACCATTTATTATTTGGAAACATTGGTCTTCTTTTATTAAAAGGTGAAATTGATATATTAAAAAAATAAGCTAAATTTTTTTTTAAAAAATTTTTTGGAGATCTATTTTTTGTTTTACTCAAAATAGGTTTTCCAATTTTTTTTGCCTCAATATGAAAACTTATATTTTCGTTACCTGATTCAGCGTCATAAAATATTTTTTTTAAATTATCTAAATTAGTCTCACCAGGCTTTACATTTTGAACCTGACCAAAACCACATTTTTCTAGCGCTCTTTTCATCGTATCATAGTTATGAAGATAAAAATGATCGTGATATAAAATTCTATTTATAAAAAGGTCGGTATGATTTTCAATAGGTGATAGCACAGTAGAAATTTCAGAGTTATTTATTGCATCATCTAAATTTTCATCTTTATTTTTATAACGTTCAATCATTTTATCTAAATTAGGAAGCGTCATTCTTATGGTGCCGCCATCGTTTAATATTCTGTTACATTCTATTAGGTGATTTATAAGTTCATACCACGTTAGATGTTCCAGAGTATCTCTTGAGAATATTAGCTCCATACTTTTCTCGGGCAAAGGAATGTTTTCAGCAATATCACAAATTATATCTATATTTTTCTTTGAAGGATCAGTTATTTTTGACAATTTATATACAGATATATCAGCATGAATAAACCCTTCCATTTTGTGGGAACCAGAGCCAACATATAGATATTTTGATTTAAACATATTTAAATTATTTAAAAAAATTAATTGTGTTTATTAAGTAATCTTTTTACAAAATTTTTAATAACTTGAATTAAAGAATTTTCTATTATCTCTCTTGGATTCCAATCTTTATTTGCATCAGTTGTTTTTCCTTTAAGTGAAAAATTGATCCTCCCATTAGTTTTTGGCGATGTGAATTTAAGAGTACTATTAACTTCAGATCCATTTAGCTTGACTTCTTTATACCACCTTCTATCAGATCCAAATATAAATGATAAAAATTCATCTTTATCTTTATAATATTTAGATATAGTTTTTCTCTCATCATAATAATCATCAATATCAAAAAAATTTTTACAAAGGGCCACTCTCAATAGGTGTCTAGGATTTTGGTTAATATTTGGTGTAGCGCTATGAAACCAATCAACTCTAGATACTATTACTGTTCCTGCTTTACCATAGACATTTATGATTTTTTCAAATCCTAATGGTTTTTTTGTTGGTGAAGATGGATAAAAAGCATAGTTTCCATCATGTTCTCCCACATCATTTAAGTAAATAGAAAAATCTACAAAATCAATTCTTTCATCTTTGTAAACTGGGTTTTTTCTATCGTAATGAAAATCTCCTATACCTCCTCCTTTAGGTATAAAATGGGGCCTACTTTGATTAGGTGGACTTTGAATATAGTAAAATCTCCAGACTTGCCCATCTGGCATTATTGTTTTTATTAATTCTTTAAAATTTGGGTTAATAATTTTTTCAAGCAAACCTAATTCATAAATACCTTTTAGTTCTAGGTATTTACATTTTACAGTTCCACCTTTACCCCCATATCTTCTATCGTCACCTTGTGTTGCGTAATCACAGTTTTTTATAAAATTCTCTCTCAAAAATTTTATTTCATCTTCTTTAAAAATATTTTCAAAAACTGCTATACCACGTGTCTGTAAAGTTTTAATTAAATCCATAAGTTATTTTAATTGTTTGAAAATAGTTTTAAAATTTTATACAAGTAAATATTTTAAGATGAATTTTATATCAAAATTATTTTTAATTCTATCAAAAAAAATAACAAGACAAAAAATATATCCTTTTATAGAAAAAAATATAACTACGCTCAATAAAAAAAGGATAAAAATTTTAAATATTGGATCTGGAGGTGAAATAGAAAAAATAATTAAGAGTTTCAACAATGTAGATGTAATCAGTATAGATATAGATAAGAGCAGAAAACCCGATATAGTCATGGATATTTCAAGCCACAAAATAATTAAAAAAATTAAATTTAAAGCTGATTTGATTACCTGTTTTGAAGTATTAGAGCATATAAAAAATCCTAGTATAGCTATTAACAATTTGCATAAAATATCCAACAATAAAACTCAATTAATATTTTCAGTACCTTTTATTTTTCCAATTCATGATGAGCCAAATGATTATTATAGATATACGAAATTTGGATTGAGATTTTTATTTAGAAAATATTCTAAAGTAGAAATAATTAATAGAGATGGCTGGTTGGATAACATTTTTGTATTATTTGTTAGACTAAAATTTTCAAGAAATTACATCTTAAAGATGGTTGCTTTACTTTTTGCAATTTCATACTTATTTTTGTTCCCAATTATTAAGCTTATACAGAAAATATTTCATTTTGAAAATATTACTTCAGGCTATTTAATTAAAGCAAAAAAATAATATTAATTTAAAATTCTATTTAAAATAAAGAAAAATATAAAAAAAGGAAAATAATAAATCCTTAAAGATTTTATGTTATAAATACAAATGCGATTTAAAACATAAACTTTTTGATTAAAGTCCATTATTTTATTATATTTTTTATAAAAATTCCTAACACCCATTGATAATTTTGTATAATTTTTTGTTAAACGACTTTGCATATGTGGTGAAAAGAAGATTTTTTTTTTTGAGATAGAAATTTTCTTATTCTTAATTAATGCATCAATTACAATCGATTTATCTTCAGAAGGCTCCAATTTACTGTCATAACCTTTTAACTCTAAGAAAGTTTTTTTATTAATAATTATATTGGAACCTGTGATACCAGGGTTTTTAATTAATATATCATTCATATTAAATTTAGTAGGATCTTTAAAAATCTTTTTATTAACATGTATTTTTGAAAGTATTATATGAGGTCTTTCTTTCTTTATAATTTGTTTGGCCTCTTTTAAATAATTAACTTCCCATGTGTCATCATCATCTAAAAAGCATATATATTTATTTTTAGCAATTTTTGCTCCTAAATTTCTTGCTTTTGCAGGATATAAATTTTTTTCATTATTTATGATTACTAATTTAATCTTAGATTTTTTCTTATAAAAAAAATCATTTAATTTGTATTTATAAATACCGTTATTAATAATTATAATTTCTTTTGGTTTTACACTTTGATTAACTACAGATTTATAGGCCTTTTTTAAAAATTTATCTCTGTTGAACGTTGTTATTATTACAGTAAACAATTTATACCTTATATTTAGTCAATCTTTCAATTTCTTTACAATAATTGTTAAAAAGACTTTCTTTTAAACTAATATTTTTTAAGATTTGATCATCCCATAAATTATATTTTTGTCCTTTGACAAAAGCAGCATGAACATATTCAAGCATTTTTTTATAATTACCTTCTCTATCTATTTGATTTTTTAAAACATTTTTAATTTTTTCTTTGATGTTTTTGATATCATTGTGATGATATACATTAGGAAGCATTCTAATTGTTCCCAAATTACCTAATTGAATTATAGGTACGTCTAAGATTGAAGCTTCAAAAACTGATGTACCACTAGTTGCAATGACAATTTTTGCTTTTTCAAATATTTTCCAATTTGGGATAGAACTATTGATTATTTTAACATTAGGAAGATGTTTGATTTTTTCCAAATAACTAGTTGGTCTTTTTTCAATCATATAAGGATGATCTTTAATTACCAATTGCATATCTGCAGGTAAGGACATAGCGATCAATCTTGCTGTTTCTATTTGATTATTAAATCTCGTTGAAACCAAATCAATATTTTCTTCTGGTTGAAGTAATAAAGGCATAAAAGCAAAATTATTTAGTTCGTCTAGGTTATCATATAGAAAAGATTTAGATTTATAGCTATAGTAATGTTTAAGAAAAAAGTCTCTAAAAAAAATAATTGGATTTGATAAATCTTGAGTAGAACCAAGTATATTCTTCTTAAATTTAAATGATCTAATTAACATTTTAATTTGATTTAAAAGATAATTAAATGTTATTTTTTGACTAATATCTATTTTGTTTATTGATTTAAGTTCTAAAATTTTATTTTTAACAAATTTTTTTTCTTCTCTTAAATCATCATAATTGATTTTAATATTTCCTTCTCTTATTTGATTTAAATATTCTATGAATGGACCTTTGTTATCAAGATATGAGTTTGTAAATATATTTATATCATCTACCTTGCTATCTGTGGTTCCAAATATAGGTGTATTATTTTTTTCACAATATAAATTTAACATTGCGTGTAAAAAAGAGTTAAGTACAGGCGATATAACAATATCTGGTTTAAAAGTTTCAAAAATTTCATTAATCATTCCAAAACAACTTTTGATATAATACTCGATATATTGATCAGTTACAGATTGTTTAAAACTGTAATAATATTTTTTATTATAATCTTTAACCAAATTTCTTTGAGATTGAATTAATTCCCACACACTATTAATATTTAAATAATCACTAATCTCATCTAAAGAAAAATTACATTTTGAAATATATTTTTTTGGATCATCTATAACTTCATCATGAGACCAAATATTTTTGGTATATCCTATGTTCAAAAGATAATTGTGAGTTGATTTTTTTACAGAAATACAACCTATATTGTGACCCTTATCTTTAAGTTTATCAGACAAAAAAGTTCCAAATTTTATTGCCCAATTACGTTGTTGTATTATTAAAATGTTCATTTATTTATTTAATTTTACTTAAAGTATTATTTTTAATCTCATAGACTTGATCACAAGCGTAAAGCATATCGAGGCTATGAGTAGATATAATTATAGTTTTTTTTCCTTTTAATGAGTAAATAAAATCAAATATTTCTTTTTCAGTCTCTTTATCTAAAGCGTTTGTAGCCTCATCAAATATTAAGATATCTTTATTGTGAAATAATATTCTAGCTATACCCAACCTTTGTCTTTGCCCCCCAGAAAGCCTTATTGCATTTTCACCAACCTGAGTATCCAAACCATTTCTACCTACTATTTTTTTTAGTTTAAGCTTATTTAATATATCTAAAATAATTTTATCTTCATTGATATCCTGGGTCTTATAATTATGCTCATTTATAGCTATATTTTGCCTTAAAGAATTATCAAATAAATAAAAGTTTTGAGGGATATATCCAAAATTTCTTTGATAGGATTTTACGTTATTTTCATTTATTTCTTCTCCATCTAATTTTAAAGAACCTTGTTTTTGTAAAATTAAACCAATTAAAATATCAATTAACGTTGTTTTACCACTTCCGCTTGATCCAACAATTCCAATAATAGAATTTTTTTGTATTTGAATATTTAAGTTGGTAAAAATATTTTTTTCATTACTACCGTATGAATATTTTATACCTTTAAGTTCTATTTTATCGTTGAAATTAATTCTATTTTTAAAATTTTTATTTAGTTTTTTGAATAAACTATATTCTTTTTCAATAATTCTAACAGAATTCATTCCAAACCTTATATCATTTACATTTTTTACAATTCTATTTGTCGATGGCATAATTCTGAATAAAGCTACAGCAATAAGTCCCAAATTAACAAGAATTTCACTCATTTTATAATCTAAAAACAAAAAATATATTGTTAATAATGAGATTGATAAAACAGATGTGAATTCTAAAAAAAATCTTGGGGATTGTTGAATTGTTTCATATTTTAATCTAGAGGCTTGGGCTCTTTCTATTCTGGTATTAAGTTCATCAATAAACATATTTTTTTTTCCTAATATTTTAATTTCCTTAATGGATCCAATTGATTCTTTTATATTTTTAAAAAAAGCGGATTCATTATCTTGAATTTGATGAGCCCAATGATTTATTTTTTTTTTAAAAATTGAGATAAATAAAAAACCAATTACTCCAAACAATATTAATAAAAATAATACGATTTTTGGATTCCATAAAACCAAAAAAAATAGAATTACTATAAAAATCAAAATTTCAGTAACTAGTTCAAGAAATGAATTAATTGTAATTGTTATTTTTTGTATTTCACTTTGAACATTTCTAATCATTTCTGCAGAATTTTTTTTCAAATGTTCTTCCCAATCTAACTCAAGATAATTATCAAATAATTTTATAGAATTTAAAGTATTAATTTGCTTGAAAAATTTGTTTTTAAACCAATGTAAAAACAGCAGGTAAAAGTTCTTTATAAAAAAAATAATTACAATAAGTATTAAAAAAAAAGAGATGAGCTGTTCAGTTTGAAAACTTTCAATATCAAAAATTTTATTAATGTTGAATTTATTTATATATGATAAATTATTATTTATTATTAATTCTAAAGCTGGAATAAATATTGCAAAACTTAAACCCTCAAAAACAACACCAACTAGCAATAAAATAAGAAGTATTAATAGTTTTGTTTTTTTTTTATCAGGAATGTATTTGAAGGTATCAAGCAAATTTGCTTTCATTATTTTTTTTGAATTTCCTTTTTTAACTCATCATATTCTTCCATTTTTCTCTGCATGAAAGATATTGTTAATTTAGTTTTATTTGTTATTCCTAGTGGTGTTAACAAATAAAGATATCCAATTTTTTTTTTATTTTTTTTAAAATTTCTTATTTTTAAAAATCCTTTTTGTTTTAAAGCATTTAAGCAATAGTTTAATTTGCCGAGACTAAATCCTAACTCTTTAGCCAATTCTCTTTGTGAGCTATTATTTTTTTTATCTATTGTTCTTAAAATTTCTAATTCTTCTTGTTTTTTCATAAAATATAAATTACAAATACGTTCAAAAATTGAACAGATAACTCAAAAATGCCAAAAATTCAAACAATATTAGATTGGGCTAGAATTATTTTTTCATATAATAGGTCAATAACAGGTGATGGAGTTAGAAAAACTCTTAAATTCTTTAAAAAAATTAATCCAAAAATCAAAATTTTATCTTTTAAAAGTGGTTATAAATGTTTTGATTGGACTGTTCCTAATGAGTGGGAAATAAAAAATGCATATATTATAGATATTAAATCAAAAAAAAAATATGCAGATTTTAAAAAAAACAATTTACATGTGCTTAATTATTCAAGTTCAGTAAATAAGATAATTAAATTAAATGAATTAAAAAAACATATTTACACACTACCTAAACAGCCAAATTTTATTCCCTATGTAACCAGTTATTACAAAAAAAATTGGGGATTTTGCCTATCTCATAATGAGTATAAAAAAATGAAAAATAGCAAATACAGAGTTTTCATAGATAGCAAATTTAAAAAAGGTTCAATGAATTATGGCGAACTGTTTGTAAAAGGAAAGACTAATAAAGAGGTATTTTTTTCAACAAATATATGCCATCCATCTATGGCAAATAATGAGTTATCTGGACCATTACTTGCAAATTTTATTTACAAAAATTTAAAAAAACTTGGGTTTAAAACAAAATATAGTTACAGATTTTTATTTATACCTGAAACAATTGGATCAATAGCATATCTCAGCAAAAATTATAAAAAATTAAAAAAAAGAATGATAGCAGGCTTTGTTCTTTCTTGTGTGGGAGACAATATGCATTATAGCCATATTCAGTCTAGAGGTGGTTATACTTTGGCAGATAAAGCTTTAGAAGCAGCTTTTATAGGTTTAAAAAATGTAAAAAAATATTCATTTTTAGAAAGAGGTTCAGATGAAAGACAGTATTGTTATCCCGGAATAGATTTGCCAGTAGCTGGATTTTGTAGGACCAAATATGGTAAATATAAGGAATATCACACGAGTGCAGATAACTTAAAACTAGTAAGCGATAAAGGTTTTGAAGGTTCTTACTCAGTTTTAAAGTCGATCATAGATGCTTTTGAATTAGGGATGTTTCCAAAAGTAAAACTTAAATGTGAACCTCAGCTATCTAAAAGAGATTTATATCCATCAACAAGCCAAAAAAGAAAATATAATGATAAAATAATTAATAGAAGAATGAATATTCTTACATATTGTGATGGACAAAAAAATATATTTGAAATCGCAACTATAACTAATGAACCACTTAAAGAAGTTATATTGGAAGTTAAAAACTTATCAGAAAAAGGATTAGTTAATTTAAAAAAATAATTATTTTTTAAATGTATAAAGAAATTATAGAAAAAAAATTTATCGGATTAGACAACCTAAAATTTAAATTTAGGTCTGAAGCAAAAGACTCCTGGGATAATTTCTTAGATAGTCTTAAATTTGGTCCAGTAATATATTCAAATCAAGAACTTGATTATCAAGAATTAAATAGAAAAGAAAAAAAAATTTTTGATACAGATCTATCTTTAATAGTTATTTTTAAAAACAGCCCTCTAGTCATATTTTCTTTTACATTAAGCAAGGAACACAATAGGTATTGTATTTCGTCTTATGGACTTCCTGTTCTATCTCCACTTTTCAA
>MDTG01247592.1_pt1 | contig 13054 bp, 11 predicted proteins | sample 811421 | NCBI WGS metagenome assembly MDTG01 (sample SAMN05326645, study PRJNA326480) | marine metagenome | isolation source: seawater | place: Pacific Ocean: South East | collected 2011
AATACAAAAACATACATAAATCTGATGCTCCAAAAGGAGATAAACTGGTGCTTGATGTTGGCGATATGCTAGTATATAGTGGATGTGAATTAGAGCATTGGAGAGAACCTTTTGAAGGTAATACTTGCGGACAAGTGTTTCTTCACTATAACCATGTAAATGGTCCTTTTGCTGAAAAAAACAGGTTCGACAAAAGGCCAATGTTAGGTCTTCCATCATTTGTGAAGGCATAATAAAATGAGGTTATATGTTACAAAAAATTGCTTTTCTACCAGGCTTTAATAAACAAGTCACATCGACTGGAGCAGAGTCTCAATGGACTGGTGGAGAAAACGTTCGTTTTAGATATGGTACTCCTGAAAAAATAGGCGGTTGGAAACAACTTGGAGAAAATAAAATGACTGGGGCAGCGCGAGCGTTGCATCACATGGTCAATAATGAATCTATTAAGTACGCTATCATAGGTACTAACAGAATTTTATATGCTTATACTGGTGGTGTCTTTTATGACATTACTCCTTTAGTTAATCCATCAGGTACAGCTATTACTAATGCTTTTTCAACAACTAATAATTCTACAACTGTTACAATTACAGCAGCTTCTCATGGTTTTGTTGCTGGAGATATATGTTTATTTGGTGACACTAGCACATTCAGTGCAATAACTAATTCTAATTTTGGAGCTACAGATTTTTGTGATAAGAAATTTATGGTTACATCCGTGGTAGATGTAGATAATTTTAATATTACAATGCCAAGTGTAGAAACTGGAAGTGGAGCAACTACTTCTGGTGGAATAACTTATTATAGATATTACCATGTAGGACCAGCGGAGCAAGTTGGAGCCTATGGTTATGGTATATCATTATGGGGTGGTAATGTTTTAGCTTCTACTCAAACAACATTAAATGGATCACTAAGCGCTGACTGTGCTGGAACAGGAGGAAGTGGAACAAGTATTACACTAGCTAGCACTACAGGTTTTCCAACTTCAGGAACTAATTATGCTTATATTGGAAACACAATTGGAACGGTTGCTACCAGCGAATTAATTTCTTACACAGGAGTTTCTGGTAATGATCTTACAGGAGTTACTAGAGGGGTTCTTGGAACTGGAACAGGAACCGGAGGAGCAGGATGTCCCGGAGACACAGGAAAAGCTTTTAGTACGGGTACAAAAGTTTATGATGCTTCAGGCCCAGCTTGGGCTGGATGGGGATCAGCCTCGTCTAACACTGATAAAGTAACTGATCCTGGTTTATGGTCATTAGATAATTTAGGTGGAACTTTAATTGCTTTAATTCACAATGGTGCTGTTTTTGAATGGGATTCAAATGCTACAAATGCAACAGCAACACGTGCTACTATTATTACAGGTGCACCTACTGCATCTAGAGATATGTTAGTATCAACACCTGATCGTCACTTAGTTTTATTTGGAACTGAAACTACAATTGGAAATATAGCAACTCAAGATGAAATGTTTATAAGATTTTCTTCTCAAGAAGATATAAATACATGGACACCAACAGCAACCAATAGTGCTGGTACACAAAGACTGGCCGCCGGATCACGGATCATGGGAGCCAAGCTTGGTAGAAATGCACTGTACGTCTGGACTGATACATCTTTATTTACCATGAGATTTGTGGGAACTCCATTTACTTTCGCCTATGAACAAGTAGGTACTAACTGTGGATTAATCGGAATGAATGCAGCAGTAGAAGTTGATGGAGCTGCTTATTGGATGTCGGATAATGGTTTCTTTAGATACACCGGTAAACTAGAATCCATGGATTGTTTAGTAGAAGATTATGTTTACAATGATTTAAATACAACTTCTAATCAATTAATTTATTGTGGAATTAATAACTTGTTTGGAGAAGTAATGTGGTTTTATCCTACTGAAAATTCTAACGTAGTAGATAGATCTGTTTTTTATAGTTATTTAGATTCAACACCTCAACGACCTATTTGGTATACTAATGCTAGTACATTATTTAGAAGAACTACATGGCAAGACTCAGCAGTATTTGGTTTACCTCATGCAACTAATTATGATGCAAGTAATAATGCATCTTTTGATGTAGAGGGAAATACTGAAGGAAGCACAGTCTATTATGAACATGAAACAGGAGTCAATTATTTATTAGGAGGAACAGAATACGCTATTCCGGCAAACATTACTTCAGGAGATTACGATATTACTCAAAAAGTAATAAGAGGAGCTGCTACAACTCTTGCGGACCTTAGAGGAGATGGAGAATTTATTATGAGAATCAGTAGAATTATACCAGATTTTATATCTCAAGCAGGTACTACAGTAGTTCAATTAGATGTAAGAAATTATCCTAATGATAGCGCAGCAAGCTCACCTTTAGGTCCTTTTAATACTACGAGTAGCACAACAAAATTAGACACGCGAGCAAGAGGAAGAGCGATTGCTTTAACAATTGCAAACAATACCGCTGGTAGTACCACGTTAGGAGCTAATTGGAAATTAGGTACGTTTAGATTAGATATACATTCAGGAGGAAGAAGATAATGGCAAAAATTGTACAAGCATTAACACGAGCTAGTAAAGAGTATGAAGAAGATGTAGCTCAATCTTTAGTAAGAGATTTAGATGCTGTGTTAGAAAAACTTAACACTACATTTCAACACGAATTAAAACAGGAGATAGAAGCTAGAAGTTTCTTTTTAGATTAATGGCAGTAGTAAACGAATATAAATTTGTAGGAATAGATAATGATACTAGTAATGGAGAACTAAATCCTTTTGGTTCTGGTAACCCAACAGTTAATGAAACGTATCTTATTAAATCTATTTTAGTAACGTCAGCTGGTACACCTAGTCCTATTGTTACAAATAACTCTATTACAACTATTAAATCAGCAGCTTTAACTGCTGATACTACTAAAGAATTATTAACCCAACCGTTAATAGTAGAGGGTGGAAAAACCCTTACAATTAAAGCTGGCAGCGCAGACTCATTTGATATAGCTGTTAGCTATTTAAACATTAAGAAAGAGGTAACAACATAATGGAAGAAATAAAACCAGATAAAATAATAACAACAATAAGTAACAAAAAAACAGGGGAAATTTACAAAGATGAGGAAGCTTTAAAAGCTGCCAATATACCTGAAGAAGACGTTCGAAGAGATGTTAAGGTAATTATGCCAGCTCTTGATTTGTTTTCAAAAACAAAGTAAACTACTAAACTTAGGAGATTTAATATGTTTGAAGAAAAAATGTCAGAAACCATAGAAGCAGGAGCACCTAGTATCAAGTATAATAGAGGAGACGTTCGAATGGGCCAAGGTTCAGGAGACAAACAATCTATGCGAGTGGCTGCTCAAATATGGGAACGAATGGACCCAGATCAAAAAATTCAATTTGAAAATTTTGAAAAATTTTATCAAAGTGGAATTTGGAAACAAATTTTACAACAATTAAGAATGGATCAACAACAAGAAGGTATTGCTTCACAAATGCCTCCAGGAATGATGGAAGAACAAGTGAGCATGACTGAAAGAATGCCAGCTAAATTTGGTGGTGATATGGATCCGCGTCCAGCCCCATTAGGAAACTTTTTAAGTTTTCCAGGAGAGATTATGAATACGGGTGGAGATCAAATGTTTGATGAAAAGTCTACACTAAAAGAAACAATAGATACTCCTAAAGGAATTGAAACAATTAAAGAAAAAGAAACCATGAAGATGGCAGGTGGTGGAGCAAGAGGATGGAAAGCTCAAATGGTAGCTGAAGATATAGCTCAAGAAAGATATGGAAAAGAATTCTATGATCTTCCTCAAATGTTGCAGATAGAGATATACAGCGAAGCATTGGACTTTATTGATTCTGGAGGAGATTAAACCGTGCCATTTAAATCGGAAAAACAAAGACGATACCTGTGGGCTAACGAACCAGAAATTGCAAAAGACTGGACGGATACCTATGGAAGTAGAATTCAAAAAAGTATAGGTGGTGGATTAGGTGTATTAGAAAGTGGATTAGAAGACGACTTTAATTTTGACCCCCTAATGGTTACAACAAAAACTGACTCAGATTATTCAACGACTCCACTTATGATAAAGATAGGAAATAAATTTACTGTAATGGTTCCTGGTGAGTCGGAACTGATAGAATTTGATAGTGAAGAAAAAGCCTCTGATTATATAAAGCAATTAAGGCCTTTTAATAAAGGTGGTAGAGTAAGTTTTCGAGGTGGTGGAGTTGATGCAGGGACAGAGTCTTTCGCAGAATCTCTTGGTGGTAAAAGTTATGCAGATGAAGTGGGGTCTAAATTTGGATTTCAAGGTGAAGGTTCTGCAGGTGATGGCTCTACTCCATTTACAAAAGCAGACAAAGTTGAAAAAGAAATAAAAGCTAGAACTATTGAAGAACAACAAATAAGAGATGCAGCCGATAAACGAAGAAAAGATTTAATTGCAGCTAGAAATGCTGCTAACGTCAAAACTAATTGGTTTGATAATGCATTAAAATATAATGCTAAAAAAAATTATAATTTAAGTTTACTAATTCCTGGAGCTAAAAAAAATTTAATAAAAAATAGAAGAGATTATAAAAGATATTTAGAATCTCAAGGAATTGACACATCTACTTTAGATTTTTTAAATGCTGACGACTTATCTAGTTTTGAAGTTTATGATGCTTTATCAAAATATAACCCTACAAGAAACCCAATGCCTCCTTCAGAATTAATAGGAAAAGATTTTAATGTGCAAAATTTTGAAAATTATATGTTAACTAATAAACAAAACCCTAATTTAATGGCATCGGGTGATTTAGGAAATTTTTATAAAATGGATAAACCCGAAGGAGCAATTGATCCTAATACAAATCTGCCTTTTACAAGCGCAGGATGGGATTCTTTTAAACAAAGTATAATAGAAGACAGAGGTTTAAACACAGGTAGAGACGACCAACCACTTCCATGGTGGATGTTACAACAACAAGGTGGTGATGTAAGCGCACCGGTAGTTGATGATGAGGAACAACAATATACGTATAGAATGTCTGATGCAAATGCAGAGGTTCCTTATGCTTTATATGGTGAACCTGGTTATCCACAAAGTGTTACATTTAAATCTTATTTAGCCAAAGGAGGAAGAGTACCAGCAGCTTTTGGTGGTATTATGGATACACAAACTGGAAGAAAAAAATATTTCTTAGGTAGTATTGGAGACGCTATTGGAGATGCTTTAGGTGGTGTGGCTAAAGCAGCAAAAAAAGTTTTAAAAAGTCCAATAGGTAAAGCAGCTTTATTATACGGAGCAGGCGCAATGGCTGGATCTTATGGTGCAGGAAAAAGTTTTTTTAGTAAAGGTATGTTTAACCCAGGTAATATTGGAAGAGGAATATTTGGAATAACTGCAAAAGGACAAGCTGCCAGAGGCTTTCCTGAACTTGCAGCTAAAAAAGGTTTATTTGGTAAATTAGGTTTAACAAAAGGTTATGGATCTTTTATGCCAACAGCTTTAGGTGGTATAACAGCTTTAACAGCTTTACCACTTTTGGGAGTAGGAACTGATGCTAAACAAGACGCTAGTATAATAGCTGACAGAGGGGGAAGGTTAATAGATCCTTTAACAGGCGAAGAATCTACACCAGCTCAAATGAGAACAACTTTAAGTGACGCTATTGAAGAAGCTGGTACGGATGCCACTAAACTAGCAGCAATTGAAGATGCATATCCTTATTTAAATCTAGGAGAATATTTACCATACCCAACGTATGGAGTTAAAGATGGTGGAAGAATCAAAGCTCAAGAAGGTGGGCTCATGAACCTTGGAGGCATGGAAAAAGATTATAGAAATAATGGAGGCTTCGTTGCTATCGGAGGAGAAGAAAGAGCTGACGATGTACCTGCAAGATTATCTAGAAATGAATTTGTTTTCACAGCTGATGCAGTAAGAGGAGCAGGCGGTGGAGACATTGACAAAGGTGCAGAAATCATGGAAAACGTGATGAAGAACTTAGAGCAAGGCGGAAAAATTTCAGAAGAAACACAAGGAAACACTGGCGCTCAAGAGATGTTTAGTGTATCAGAGAGAATAGGAGAAGTAATATAAAATGGCTATAACAGAAACACGAGCATTACCCCCACAGTTTGTAGAAGATTTAGGTAGAGATTATGCAACGCAGTTAACAGGTTTAACTAGTCAGCCGTTAGACACAACAAAATTTCAACCGATGGTTGCTGGCCAAGACCAAGCACAAAAAGATGCTTACACAATGGCAACGACTACTGGTCAAGGTATTGGAGCTTACGCACCATACTTAACACAAGCCGGTCAATTTCAAACGGGAGCAGGGACTTATGCTGGTATTCCAACAACTATGCGAGGTGCCCAAGATTATGTAGGACCTGATGCTTATCAACCTTTTATGTCTCCGTATCAACAACAAGTTATTGATGCTACGTTACAGTCGTTTGATAAACAAGCAGCAAAAGATTTAACTAATGTAGGATTAATGGCAGCGCAATCTGGAAACTTAGGTGGTGGTAGAGAAGGTGTTTTAAGATCTGAATATCAAACTCAATCTGGATTAGATAGAGCCGCATTAGAGGCACAATTAAGACAACAGAATTTTCAACAAGCTCAACAAGGAGCACAAACAGCATTTTCACAAATGCAAAATTTAGGAGCTGATCAACAAAGAATGGCTCAACTCGTGCCACAATTATATGGCGGAGATATTGGTACTTTAGGGTCAGCGGGCGCGACTCAACAAGCACAACAACAAGCTGTTCTTGATCAACAAAGAGAAGCAAACAGACTTGCAGCGTACGAACCTTATGAAAGACTTGGATACTTTGGTACAGGTATTGGTAGTTTATTTGGTAGTGCAATGGGACAATATCAATCACAAGTAACACCAAACCAATCGCCGTTGCAACAGGCGCTAGGTATAGCATCAATGGGATTAGGAGCTTACAAAGCACTTACGTAATTATGTATAATAGAACTTTAAAAAGACCGATGTTTAGAATAGGCGGATCTGCTGGTACAGGGATCACGACTGGATTACCTAGACAAGGATATAAGGGAACAGATGATGCGGGTGATCAAAGAGTTAAACAAATGCAAAGTGAATACGAATTTTTAAAAGAACAAATTGGAGAAAGACCTCAAGTTGAAAAATATCCTTATAAAGCATCTGATTTTTTTATGGGTTTAGGTTCAAATATATTAGCACAACCCGGAGGCGAACCTATTTTTCAAACACTGGGTAAAGCTTCCATACAACCCCTTGAGAGATTAACTAAGACTAACATAATGGATTTTCAAACTGAACAAGAAGGAAAATTAAGTCAGTATTCAGACGATAGAGATCTTTTATTAACAGCTTACAAAAACACGAGCGAAGGTGAGAAGAATAAATTATGGCAAGAAGCGAATGCTATGTTTGACAACAAAGGAGTTAATCCAGAAACTAAAAAAACATTTATGTCTCCACAAGAAGCTTACAACTTATTACTTAAAAATAAATTTATGAGTAAAGAAAGAATTCTTACTCCTGAAGCACAATATAATAATTCTTATAACGATTTTTTAAGTAAACACTTAAGTAATATGAACTTTAAAGGTAACAGTGTAGCCGCTTCTAATTTAGCAAAACACGAAGCAAATATTGTACACGATAAATATCCCGCAGAAGTAAGTGAGCAATTTAACCTTACACAATTATGGATTGACCCAACTTTCTTTGACACTGAAACAATGCAGCTTAATGAAATAGGAGATGTTATTCCCGGTATTGAAGTAGGTAAAATATACATGAATGTAGCCGACGGAAAGATGTATAAACTAGGTCCAAATAAAGTATTTGAAGTAGTGAGCTTAACCGACTTACAAGAATAAGGAGGTAGCCAGTGGCTGAAGAAAAAAAGAAAAAAACACTTACCGAACAATTAAACGATCCAGTCTTTAAAGCTTTAGGTGGTTTTAATATTTTTGACATGCCGGTTAGTCCAAGCGACGCTTTAAGAAGAATTGAAGAGGCAGAAGAGAAAGAAAAAGAAGAAAAAACATTAGAAGAAAAACTTAAAATAGCCTCTGATAATATTAATCTTCAATCTGAAAAAGAAAAAAGAAATATTATTGATGAAGCTGAAGGAAACAATGAAGTTAGTTTAGGGGAGTCAGTATCTAACGCTATCATAGCTGGAACAATTAAAATTCCATATGGATGGGCTCAATTAACTGCTGAAATAAAAGATGCAATTGGAGATGATGTTCCTTTAGAAGAAACTAATGTTGCTAAATTAGATGCATGGTTTGATCGCACAGTGGTGGGAGAATTAATGAAGTATTCAGAAGAAAAAGCAAGAGCTACAGGAGCTGGTAGAATTACAGAATTTTTAACATCTATGTATGGTAACTGGAAGTTAGCTGGTAAACAAGTAATGAAATTTATAGATGACCCATTAATTCTAAAGAAAAAAGGAAAAGAGATTGCAGATAAATTAATAGATGCTAAAAAAAATGGTCGATACATTTCTTCTAATAATAAAAATTTAAAAAAAGCCGCAGACAAAGTTAAAGAATTAAATTTTGCTAAGAGAGCAAAAAAATGGACAGCGATTGCTGTAGGTGGAGGCGTTACAGGAGCGTTTATTTCTGACACCGAAGATGTAGGTACGTGGGGTGATTGGTTATTTGAACCAGGTCATTACAGTTCATTAGATAGAACTAAAAAAGAAACATCTACTGATGATGCTTGGAGAAAAATAACAAACAGACTTAAATTAGGTGGAGAAATGGCATTTCCTATTACTCCATTTTTTTATGGGGCAGGTAAATTTGCAAAATGGGCAACACAACATGGTAAGAATGCAGCGTACAGTAATAAAGCTGCAGAACGTTGGGCTGACAAATGGTTGATGAAACCTTTTAGAGCTAGAGCAGATAGACCTAAAGCAATTTTTAGAGGCGTGCAAAGATTAGAAGGAAAGCAAGCCGTAGCACGAAACATGGCCCAAGAATTAAATAGAAGAATAGGTTACAACTACAATAATATATTTCAAGCAAGTAGAAATTCTGCACAAGCAGTAGACAACCCTCAAATTTTAAATGAAATGTTAGTTAATTTCTTAACTCACACGCGTGATGTTATTAAAAAAGGAAAAATAACTTTTCCTGGTTTTAAAAATGTAAATGCTTTTAAAGAATCTTTAAGAAAATTGGGAGCCAAAAAAATAGATATAGAAGAATTAGTAGCTAACTTAGAAAAATATAGAAATAATATGAACATATTTAAAAATTCTATTCTTCAAGGAAAAAATTTAAACGTAGCTCCTAAACAATTTAATGACATAATGAATGATAGATTTCAAAATTTTTTATCAACAGAATATAAAATTTTAACAGAAAAAGGAGTAGGTCCCGTAACAGGTTATAAAATTACTAATGAAATGGTGGATGATGTCGCTGCCATGTTTGTAAGATATGCTCGATCTAATGGCGTAAATTTAAGTAAAGCTAATGCCAGAGACGCAGTGTTAGACATAGCAGATAATGTATCAAAAAATCCTATTACTAAAACTCCAGAATTTGTTTATCCCATACAAAGTATTGGAGCTGACAAAGCAACGCAATTAAAAAATATTGCAGAAAACATAACTGCAGGAGGAAAATTTAAAGCAGATAAAGCAGGTGGATTAATTAAAACTAAAAGTGATTTAGCAGCTTTGCAAAAATTATTTGGTAAAACAAAAGATGTTAACAAAGTTATTATAAATGTAATGGAAGATTTAGGAGGCATAGCCGCTAGAGATAATTTTTATAACGCTATGAAAATTGCTAACAAAGCTTTGTTAGATGCAGGCGAACGAGGGTTATTTTATCCAAATAGATTGCAAGCCATTACTGCTTTTAAAGGAGCAAAAAATCAACCAAATTTAAAAGACATTATTACCTCTCCTAGTGGGTTAAAATTAAGTGCTAACTTGGCAGAAGAATATTATACAAGTCCATTGGATGGAATGTTTACTAACAGAACCATAGCTGATGCTATGAAGTTTGGAGATAAACTTCCTTTAAGTGGAATTACCAAAAGTTTAGCTTACAGATATTTATTTTTAATACCTAAAGGTATTACTCAATTTGGTAAAACTGTATTAGGACCTTTTACTCACGGTAGAAACTTTACTTCAGGAGGAGTAACTACTGTTTCAACTGGAAATATTTCACTTCTTTTTACTAACCCCGGTGTTATAGGACAAGCAATAAAAGATGCATATAGAGCTCTTCAACCACAAACCTTATATAGAATAACAGGTAATCCTAAATATCTAAATACGGATGCCGATCAAGCTATGTATCAATTTTTTTTAGATGAGGGAATGGTTAACTCTAGTGCAACATACAAAGATGTAATGGGAATTATTACAGACATTGAAAAGGGTGGAGATTTTTTTAACAGAGCTTTTAAAATGTTTGGAAATAAAATGAAAAAACTTTCGGGCACAATTGATTGGGCCCAGGACATGTATATTGCTGAAGATGATATATGGAAGATGGTTAATTTCTTTGGAGAAAACTTTAAACTTAAAAGAGCTTATACTAATGCAGTTGCCAAAGGACTAAAAAATTCAAAGACTGGAAAAAAATTTACTAACGCGGACATACCATCTGATCTAGACTTGGCCAAAAGATCAGCTCAAATTGTTAGAAATACATTACCTAACTATGCTTATGTGTCTCCCTTTGTTAAAGCAACAAGAAGATCTCCTCTTGGAAACTTCGTATCATTTCCAGCAGAAATTATGAGAACAACTTATCACATAGCTAGACAAGGTTTAGAAGAAATTAAAGATCCAGTTTTTAAAAGAATTGGTTATGAAAGATTAATAGGTTTAGCCACAGCGTATGCAGTTATTCCACCAATGATTGTTGAAGCAGCAAGAGGATTGTATGGAATATCAAGAGATAAATTACAGGCTATGAGAGAGATGGTGGCTCCTTGGTCGGTTGACTCAACATTAATACCTGTAATAGATGAAGATGGAAACTATCAATATATTGATTTTAGTGGGGCCTTTTTCTATGACACATTATTAAATCCACTTCAAACTTTAATTTCTCAAGCAGAAATACAAGATAAAAAACCTCTTATCCCAGCATTAATGGATGGAATGGTGCGAGGATTAGATAGATTATTACAACCATTTTACGGTGAATCAATTTATTATGGACTGATAGCAGATTTATTTATTAGAGGTGGAGAAGACAGAGATGGAGTTAGAGTATGGAATGAAGAAGACGATAGATCAGATAAAATATTAAAAGGATTATTTCATTTTATGTATACCGCTTCACCATTATCTTATCCACAGCTAACAAGAATAAGTGCAGCTCTTCAAGATAAAACTATAAAAGGAAAAAAATATAGATTATCAGATGAGTTGATGGGATTTATGGGAGGACGTCCTGTAACAATTTATCCATTAGATGTAATCAACTTTGCAATTGCTGACTATGACGAAGCTGAAAGAAACCAAAGAAATTTAATTACAGAAGATATGTTCACAGGTGAGGCTATTACCGATAAACGATTTGTTTTAGAACAATACATTAAAGCAAATAAAAAAAGATTAGAAGATCAAAATGAAATGAAAAGAAAAATAGATGCAGCTATTATACTTGGAACTAATCCTAAATTAATTTACAAAGAATTTGAGGAAAGAGGTCAAGGAAATCTTTTTATAAACTTAATGAAAAATAAATTTACACCATTTAGTTCTGATATGAAATGGGCTCATGAAAAAGCTTTAGAGGAACGAAGAACAAAAGGTTTACCAAATCCTTTAGATGGTAACGCAAAAATTTTATCTCTTATGGAAATGGTTATGAATAAAGGACAATATTTAAATCAACCTTTTGTTATTGATGCAGAAAAATGGATACCTAAAAAGAAAAAAGCAATAGGAGATCAATCTAATATTCAAACCCCTCCCTTAGGAGAGACTCCAATGCCAGTAGTAAATAATACACAGATGGCAAGCGTAAAAGACCCACAAACTAACTTGACAAGAACAGAAGAAGCGCTACTATCTCCAAGTGAAAAAATAATTGCGGGGAGAACTTAATGGCTAAGAACGCATTACAAAAAATTGAAGAACATGAGAAGCTCTGCAGAATAATGCAGAAGCAAACTCATGATAAAATACATAAATTAGAAAATCAAATAAACCGCATAGAAAGCATCTTATTAGTGTCCACCGGTGCTTTGATTACTGGTATGGGGTATGTTATATTTACTTTAATCTTACAATAAAAAATCATGAATCTTTCTCGTAACTTCAGTCTTCACGAATTAATTAAATCGGATACAGCAATCCGTAAAGGGATTGATAACAACCCTAACCCAGATCAAATAGATAAATTAAAAGTATTGTGCGAAAAAATTTTACAGCCAGTACGTGATCATTTTGGTAGAGTCAAGGTGACTAGCTGTTTCCGTAGTCCAGAGTTATGCCAAGCTATTGGTAGTTCAGTCAATTCACAACATGCAAAAGCTGAGGCCGCCGATTTCGAAGTGGTAGGAACTGACAACGCTGAACTAGCTGATTGGATTTATAAAAATTTAGAAACAGATCAATTGATCCTCGAGTTCTACAAACCAGGCGAACCCAATTCGGGCTGGATTCACGCAAGCTATGTAGAAGAAGGTAGACGTGCACAATTTATGCATGCTTACCGTGACCTCAGTGGAAAAGTAAAATACAAACCGGTAATTGGAAGCGCTAGAAACCTAATTTAAAATTCTGGGCGCGCTCACACATATATCCTATTAAATCCATGACTTCAACTCTTCTCCTAAAACTTCTGATGCTATGTTTATTTTTTTACGGAGAGATTTTACGATTTTTTCGTCTACGGTATCATCGCAAATCAAATCGACATAAGTTACAGATTTTTGTTGTCCAATTCTGTGTGCTCTGTCTTCTGACTGTAATCTTTTTTCGAGGTCATATCCGTTAGAATAGTAAATTACGGTGTTTGCAGCCGTCAAAGTAATCC
>MDTG01345354.1_pt1 | contig 13053 bp, 11 predicted proteins | sample 811421 | NCBI WGS metagenome assembly MDTG01 (sample SAMN05326645, study PRJNA326480) | marine metagenome | isolation source: seawater | place: Pacific Ocean: South East | collected 2011
AATTTGTGTTTATGCTAATCATAACATACTCCCTATATAAACCCTACATAGAGAGACGACACATCTGAAAAGATGTTAAATAAATATTTAAAAAATATTTATTTTTCTATGTTAACTAATAAAATACGCCTATTTGTAAGCATATTAATTAAAACATAGTCTATTTAATTTGAGTTGATCGACTTGCGTATAAACGCTAATTGTCGATATCTAAAATGTTATGTAAATAAACATTGCTTCTCCATAAACTTTTCTCCATGTATAGGAACGACATGGAAATTAAAAGTTTAGCGCAAACTATGCATTAGCGGATATCAAAGCCAATTGTTTCGTGAAGGCATTTTTGAATTTTTTATTGAAATTTAATACTGAACGTAGGAAATCAAGATGGAATCCTAGCTGCCCCTCTGTACTATTATCTGCTGCAACCCCAGCCTTTAGAATATAAATCTCTTTTTGAAGTCCTAAAGTATAAAAATAATTTTTTGTAAGTTTCTTAATTGTCTTATTTTGGACCAAATCAAATTTATATAAATCATCTTCACTTTGATATTGTTTTTTTGCTATATCAATACCCACTTTTGCCAATCGTTGTACTTCTTTAGCTAACTTTATATTATCTTTGATAAAACGAGTTAACTTTGACTTATTTTTCTTATACATATCTTGGTCTCTCGTAACGCTAGCGAATATGGGATCAATAAGATTTTCTGTCCCTACGTGGTCAATTTCCTTATTAATAAAATGCTCCAATGACATATGTTCAAACCCTTCGAGATATACACCCCCTTCGGTACAATTAAACAGTGATGTTTGAGATTGGCTATTTATTTCTTTTGCAAAGTGCCTATAAAACTGCGCAAAAAAGGCAAATGATGTGTTAGTGTTTACTTCATCACCATAAAAGCCTTTGACTTTAAATTCGTTACCCATTTTTGCTTTTTGTACTTTTTCTGCTACACGCGTTTCACTATCGTCAAGTTCGGCATCCTTTGCATAAAGACTTCCGCCTTCTGATAAAGCAAGATCTTGACCAACCAGTGCAATTTTTGAGCATCCAAACTCAATCGCTAAGTCAAAGGCGCTATGGGAAACGGATCCACCAACTCGTGTATAATCAAATAGATTAATTGGGAGAAATGCTCCGATTCTCATACCTGGTGACATCCAAAGAACTTCATTAACTGGGATATCAAAATTATCTGGAGATCCTGAAGCAGCTGTCACAAAATATGTTACACCTTTAAGCTCCTCTTTATTAATCCAGTAATCATAAAGGCTTATATTGTCTTTCTTATCATAATTGAGGCTTTTTAAATTTTGAGGATCGGTATGAATGACTATGTCGGGGGTAATCCCTTCATTTTTTAGAGATCTTAACGCATGTAAAACGCATATTATTAAAGCTTTTCCTTTCAGCCTCTTTAACAAATGAATATTCTTTGAGAGTGACGGGCCTGGGCAAACAATAACCCCTGCTTTACCTGCGAACTTTTTATGAAAATCAGACGTTTGTCTGTGAATTAAAATGTTACTTAAATTATCTAAGACCTTGACCGCATCTCCTCGGTTGATGGTATTAAATCTTAACCATGCTCTACCACGACCTTTAGTAAGAAGCTCTTGCATCTCATTCATTAACTCGAGAGACGAACGCTCACTACCACAGTCAAGTGTCGTCATTCTTCTAGGTGGTCTTTGTGGAAACGCTACTATAAGCTCTTCTAGTTGCAAGTGATCATCTGTTTTGTAGACGATAACATCAGGTTCATCAATTTTTAATTCTGAAACGTTAATCGGCCCTCCAACCAGAAATATTCTTTTTTGGCCTCTTTTTATTAATAGGTCTAATAGAAGAGTATGTTCCAAGTTTACAATAGTTACCAAATCATGTTCGAATTCCCAGGCCATGGGTAGTTGGTAATCTAGGTATGCATTAGTTAACTCTTCTGATAGAAAAAAAACAGGATTGAAGTCAACTGCACTCATTGTCTTCATTGCAGCTTCGACAGACTTAAGATTTGTTTTTAGAGTTTCTGAAAGAGGCCTTAGCTCATTTTCAAACTTATCAAGTGAATCTTCCTGACTGATATGCTTGGTTAACGTTATGTTATTATCCGCGATATAGGAAAGCATAGGTCTCATTTTGTCACTAGAAAAACTAAACTGCTTTAAATCACCAGACTTAAGTTTATTCATAGAATCTTTAGATAACTCGCCTAGCACTTTATATATTCGTTTTGTTCTTTCAAAATCTAAATCAACTTTGTTATAGAGATTTATATTTTCCTCAATTGCAAAATTTTCTGTGCTCATTTTATTTCACTTTTCCTAATCTTTCGGTTTCATGGAGTCTATAAAGCCAGTTAAAAACTCACCAGTCTTATTAAATCCTGATACTGCAGCTTCCATAGCCGAAAATTGTTGCATATACCGCTCTCTCATTGACTCCACCTTAGCATCCATGGTCGATTTGTTCTCGTTATACTCCGAAATTAAAGAAGAAGCTCTTGATTTACTTTTTTCAAGATCTCCAGTAGCTGACACCATATCTTCTATATACGAAATTAATTTATCAGCTAAACTTTGCCCATAATAAACTTTGGCATTACTAACGTTTCCAGAGACACTTAGCCTGAGGCCCTTAGTATCCCCAGTAGTTGAGATATATTGATTAGTACCATCTGCAAGGGTACTCCCATTTAAAGTAACACCACCCAAGGTCGCCGTTCCGTCATTATTTCTTACAAAATTATAAGAACCAGCTTTTGGAATTAAAACTGAGCTTGTTTGAGAGGCAGATACCAATGGATTGTCTGAAGTAGCCATCGAGTTTACGATCACATCAAATAAAATGGGTTCTTTTTCAAAGGCTTTATTAAAATCAGATTCTGTTAAGCTTATGGAACCATCTCTCATTGTTTTTACACCCAACTCTGACAGATAGCGCCCATTATCACCAAAACCTGGGAGCTCAGACGTTATCATGGAGCGAAGACTTCTTTGTATAGATTTAACGGTAATATCTCTTGCTAAGACACCCTTTTCTTCTCCATTGATACCGTTTTGCGTAAGAGAGGATAAAGTAGATGCAACTTCATTATATGTATTTACAAATTCACTTATCGTTGCATACGCAACAGCCTGATCAGTAGTCGACGAAACAGTCACCGCTGAATTGCTCAATGAGTTCAGTTTAAACTCATACCCATCAATCAAATCAATTACAGTATTTGACTCTCTGGTTACAGTTACACCATTGAGATTTATCGAGGCATCCTGAGCAGCAACTACTTGCTTGCTTGAATTATTTGTAGTTGTATCAAATTCGGACAATCCAGAATCGGATGAGTCTTCTGTTACTGACAACCTTAAAGCATTTTTCTCACCAGTATCAGAGTTTACAATAAGAGAAAATGTTCCATCTCCTTTATCAGTTACTGTCGCATTTACACCCTCGAGCGCCGAAAGGGACTCAGCTAACCCGTTAAGAGTATTATTGGCACTTGAAACGGTTACTGTTTGGGAAGTTTTATTAGAGTTTAAAATGAAAGAGTCATTTGACCAACTTCCAAAATCAATTGCTATGCTACCTAAGTTGATAGCCTCTGTCTTGCTTGAAAAACCGCTAAACTCTAACGTTTGAGATTGGGCTAATGAGCTTACGGAGATTTGTGCGTTAAATGCTTTTGCCTCGGCTTGATTATTTACTTTTACTTCAATTGCAGTGCTATTTGAAGAAACACTAAATGCGCTAGAGCCCGAAAGTGACTCTGTAAATGTTTTTAATTTACCTAATTCGTTTGCTACTACCGCATACCCAGAAATTGCAGCGTTTCTGTTATCTATATCTTTCTGAATTTTATTGACTTGGGGTGCAGTCTCAGCTTCAACCAAACTATCAACGATTTCCGTTATGTTTAGACCTGACCCTTGCCTATTTATAGCACTCAGATAATCAACAGCCATTTTTTTTCCTTAACCTAGTGTCTATATTAACGTCAAAATATAAGATAGTTTAGGAAAAACAGCAATTTTCATGCCATCAGATCTTTGTATATACATTTAGACCATAAGTAATCTTAATCATCCACGTATGTTTTATGGCATGATTATACTACCTATTCAATTTCAAGTTTTTTATTAAATTTTCTGCAAAAATATGAAAATTTTCTTTTTCAGAATGTTCTGAGAATTCGACCAAAAACTGACTTATTAAACTAAAAAAAATATATTTTTACTTTGTCTTTCTAACTATCAATATTTCAAAACGTTAGTTAAAATTTTATCTCTGGGTATGGTCATCATCAAGTATTAGCCATAAAAGAATGACGTGTCATTAAGCTAATTTTTTACTTTGTTGGCTTGCAACAAATGGCAATCACTGATGTAGCTTTACCTGAAAAAATTGAGGGCAAAAACCACTTTTCTTCCTTTGTGAGAAGATTAGCGCTTATGAAAAATCTGAACCTATTAGTATAGAACCAATCACTTTTTGATCTAAGTCCTGGATAGGTACTTATATTTTCAAATCCGAAAATTGAAAGCACTTTATATATACTAACCTCAGTGAAAGGTCTAACGTGAGTTGGATCATTGTAAAATGACTTATAACAATATTTGAAGTTTGGAGTACTCAAATAAAAAATACCTCCGGGTTTTAAAAGACGGTATACCTGACCTAGGAAGTGATCAATATTGTATATATGCTCTATAACAGCTAGAGAAAAAATTAAATCTATTGAATTACTAGTGTAAGGCAACTCATCTTTGTTGAAGTCAGCCAAATCATAATCAATTGGATGATATTTGGCACCTAACTCGGTTATCTTTGGTTTAAGGAATTGATCCCCGGCTCCAAGATCCAAGAAAGTTTTATCTTTCCACCTAAAGCTCTCATTTAAATTTGCTAGCCTTAATAGCCGACAAAACGTGTCAATTTCACGAGCTGCGAAGTTGGACGAGCGCACCTTTAGATCTTTTGATTGAAGTGCTTTTCTATTCTTAAAATACTTCAATTTAAAATCCATATGAAAAATCCAATCTATAGAAAAGATAACCCCAATGGGTAAAAACGTTAAATATTAGCTCACAAAGAACTTGGTTTCTTGTACTACAGTTTCAGCTACTTTTTTTGCTTCTGCAGTGGTGGGAGCTAAAACCTTAACGACCCCAGCTTTTGTATTCTGGACGCCCGAATTTATAGAGGTTATTTTATCGCCTTTTTTTAGAAATTTTGATAAATGTACGTTACAATTTAAACCTTCTGGGAAATCAAACTCTCTAATTTTCCCGTTATTAAGAGAGTAAATAAATCTATTAGAGAATGCCTGAACAGCCTCTTTCTGTACTTCTTCTACACCTACTGGAATTCCCAAGCATAACCGAATAACTATACCTACTAGATCAACACCGTAAACATGTGGGATTGAAAATGTAGAAAATTCTCCTCCACTAAGTCTTCCCGCTAGCTCTATTACTTGGGGTTCTTCCTCACTTATAACAATATCTGCTTTAACCGTCCCCCAATCAATTCCAAGACATTTACTTGCTCCCTCTACCAGATCATTAATTTTTTGCTTTTGTTTTTTGCTTAAATATGCAGGTATCTCTCCACCATCCTCAAAGGAGAAAGGGTAAGAAATATTTTGCAAGTTATAGTTTCTATCAGCAAATGCTACCGGGTAATATTTTTTATCCACAAATACGGACTCTATGCTGAGCTGGGGACCTTCAATATATTTTTCAACTATAAGATATTCTTTTTTTGTGACTGCTTTTGGAATATAAAAAAACTTTCTGATATCTTTTAAATTTTTAAGTATTAAAACGCCTTTTGATCCTCTTCCATCAACTGGTTTCAAAACAATAGGAAAGTCAAAAACTTTTGAAAAGTCTTCAACATCGCCCATGTCTCTTACACTCCGAAAGGGCGGAGTTTTAATGTTAGACTCTAAAAACTTTTCTTTCATACTTATTTTATCTGATAAAAGCTTAGTGGAGTCTATGGATAAGCCAGGAAGTGAATAATAATTCGCAATTTTTGCAACAGTCAGGGGGACATCATTTGCTATTGTAAATACCCCATCAATTCTCAATTTTTTTGATTTGCAGAATATTTTAACTTTCTGGAATGTTTGCTCAGCCTCTCTGGTACTTACCAGTATTTTATAATCAGCGTAGCTAAATCCAGGTGCATTTTTATCAATATCGGTGGATATGATCTTTAAGCCCATTTTTTTTGCAGCTACATATGCGGGTACCTGTTCTCTTCCTGCACCAATAATTAAAACTGTTTTCTGACAAATGGCCATGTTAATCGTCTTTATTCTGTTTCTAATACTTTCATACAAGTGTATATCAACTAATTATCTTATTCGCGTATGGGCACCACCATTCACTGAGACTGTTTGTGCTGTCATATAAGATGCATCATCACTACCTAAGAATATTGCTGCACCTGTCATCTCATCATGTTTCGCAAACCTTTTAATCAACATTGCTTTCAATGCGGTTTCCTTAACATCTTTAGACATTGTTTCTTCAGTAAATTCGCTTTCAATTACTCCCGGTGACAGACAGTTGACGCTTATATTTCTACTTGCGACAAAACGCGCTAGATTATGAGTAAGCGCCATCAAAGCCATTTTAGCGGCAGCGTAAGAAGGTGTTCTAGGACCGCCATATTCCCCTGAAAGAGACCCAATATTTATTATTTTTCCTCCTTCTTGAATCAATTTTAAGGCTTCTTGGCAGTTGCGGAACACTCCTGTTAAATTTGTCTCGAGTACAGCATCCCACTCATCATCGGTTTGGTCAACAAAATCAGCAGTTTTATTAATTCCCGCATTATTAACTAAGATATCTATTCTCTTGTATTTATGCTCAATTTTAGAATAAAAATTTCGTAGAGACGTCCTAGACCTTATATCCAACTCGAAAACGTCTAAAAATTTTTCTTTTTCAAATATCGCTAATGCTTCATCTTTTCTTGTTAAGTAAGTTATTATTACTTTGGCTCCCTCTTCTTTATAAGCCCTCGCAATACTAAGACCTAGTCCTCTACTCGAACCAATAACAACTGCGATCTTATCTTTTAAACGCATTCACCTAAATCCAAATACCGCCATTTATTCCGATTGTTTGACCAGTTATGAACGAACTGTTATCTGAAGCAAGAAATGATATAAGATCTGCCACCTCTTGCTTTGTTCCAGGTCTTTTTATCAAAAGATCTTCTTGCATATCTGAATGCATTTTACCGTTGCTTAAGCTAAGAATGTCTCCATCAATTGGTCCAGGAGACACACAATTAACTGAGACATTTTTTCTGGGGCCAGCAAATCTTGCATAGCAGTGCGTTAATGCCATCACACCAGCAGCAGCACAAGCATATGATGTTGTTCTTGGTCCTCCGTACTGACCTGCGACAGACCCTAAATTAATCACTTTTCCTCCATCAGAAATATAGTTATACACTTCTCGCATACAAATAAATGGTCCCCTTAAATTACAATTTATGACCTGCTGCCACATTTCGTCATTTATTTTATCAAAATCACCGTCAATATTTATTCTAGCTCCATTTACTAAAATGTTAATAGTTCCAAATTTATTCCAGACTTCTTTAAAGCAATTCGCAACTACCTTACTATCCGTAACGTCGATTCCTACTCTTAAGTCAAATTTATATTTTTCTATCAACCCAAGAGCCTCGTTTGCTTGGCCAATGTCTTTATCGAAATAGGTTATGATAACCTTAGCATTATGTCTTTTAAATGTCTTTGCCACCTCAAGCCCTATGCCAGAACAAGCTCCAGTGATTACTGCTACTTTGTCTTTTAAGTCATACAAATTTAAATGTACCTTTTATCTGCATCCAGTTTCGACCAGTCGCTAAGAAACTTATCAACGCTTAAATCACTTAATTCACTGGTCATCATAAGCTCAAGTATATCAGGCGTTACAGTCAATATATCTGCTCCATCCAAAATCGCATTTCGTGCATAAACCACATTTCGCATACTGGCGGCTAAAATCTTACATTCAAACCCATAATTTAGAAACGACCGTTTAATGTCTTTTATAAGATTTCCTTCCGAGTGCCCGTTGGCGTCTAACCTTCCCACAAAGGGACTTACAAACGTCGCTCCATATTTTGCGGCTAGCACAGCTTGATTTACTGTGTAAACTACTGTGAAATTAACTTTTATATTTTGAAACGTCAATTCTGTCAGCGCCTTAAACCCTTCAATGTTTGCAGGTAATTTAATAATAACTCTCTTATCGATTTCAGCTAACTTTTTACCTTGTTCAACCATCTCATCACTGCTTACTCCTACCACCTCAACACTAACTGGACCATTTACGTTCTGACAAATGCTCTTAATCAAATCTCTTAAATTTTGCTTTGCACTTGCCAATATTGAAGGATTAGTGGTAACTCCATCTATGAATTTGTGTTTTGAATAATATTTTATTTTTTCTTCGTCACTGCTATCGAGAAATATTTTCATATCTTATGGAACGACACTCCAACCAAATTTTTAACAAAAAACGTTTTCGAGTTTAGGTTAAATTTTTGTTTTTTGCATTAAAATAATTTGAACACTTAACTACTGCTCTCCAAATATTTCATCACTGAGCCTAAAAGCAATTTTTCATTTTGTATTATTTTCTTATAATTACCTAACACTGTAACATTTTTAAACTTGGTCAATTTTGTTTCATCGGAAAGATCATTACGGTAGTTACTTATAACTACACTAGGTGTTTCAAGAGCCATTGCCTCAAATAAAGTTGTCCCAACAGCGGTAATTAAGCAATCTGAATTGCAAATGACTTTTAACAGATCATAACAATTTTCAATTAATTCAAATCTATGACCGATGCTTTCGTTAAACCGGTATATTTTGTCTCTATGCTTAAAATACGGTCCAATAACAACTACTAGTTTAATTTTACTATCCAAGTGAACTAGAGATTTCATTGTATGCAGAGTGACCTCTTTAGGATCCTCTCCACCAAAGCTGATCAAGACTTTATTACTGCTTTTTTCTTGCTTTATTGGAGCCTTGATGTCTCCCAGAAAAGCTTGCATTTGCTCAAGCCCCCCTTTAATCGTTCCCATATATCCATTCCAATCAAGATCATCTTTTTCAAAAAGTGGAGTTGGATATATGTTTTTATCAGTAAGAAATCTACTATTTGTTTTGTTATCAACTAATGTTGTAGTTATTTGGCGTTTATTTAAAAAAGACAATAATTCGGAGCAGTCTAACTTGGTATCTATTATCCATTCCTTTATTTTAGTAAAATTTACGTAATTGCTGACCAATTTAAGGAGTTCAGAGGACGTTCCCACTTCATAGCAGACAACACTACAAGGCCTTCTATTTTCAAAATAGAGAGATAAGTTTTTTGAGGTCGGGATCAATATTAAATTAGCCTCCATAGAAAATATACTACTTTCGCTATATTTGATTATCCTGTTTAAGTGCCCTAGGCCAGGATCGTTAAGTATCTGAAATATGATCATGGCTGTATTTTATCAAGCGTTCCCCCAAAATGCTGTCTATCCCTAATCCCATTTGTGACATTGTTATGTTGGGGAGTTGTTCGGAGATTGTAAAATCACTTGGATTTTTTTTTATTATATTTTTTAGCTCCTCACCATCGCTATAATTTACGACGCCAAAGCCATATTTTTCGAATTTTATATTGATATTATCTTCTTTTTTAACTAAAAATCTTACCCCTAGACCTTCTTTCTCTATATAATCTTTCGCAAGACAAAACATGGTTTTCATAAGTTCTTGATTGTAAATAAAAAATACTTTAACAGTTTTTTGCTCTGCAGTTTTTTGATATACATGGCCATTTATATTCAAAATTTTTGGGAATTTTTTAATTGCTTTAACGATATCTTTTGAAGATAAATCACCCGCTTCAGCTTCACAAACTTTGTACAAGGTCTGAATGAACTTCAAATCGCTGGGCGTATCAATCGAAAGCCTCAATTCAGCATCATATTCATGCTTTTCCAATTGTATAAGTCCTGTCTTTATATCCTCTAAGCTTATATTTGAAAAATTTATCACATGCTCCTTAACACTTTGTTCTTCCCTATAGGGTTTGAGCTTATTAAATAAACCTACACTAAATATATTTATTCCTTGATGAATACTACGGTCCCTGTCTGCTTTCACAATATCCACGCCTTTTTTTTCAAATATATCTAGGACCCTGTCGATAAATGACGTGTCTATCAAGGGACAATCGCCACAAACTCTTGTAATCGTTGAGGGACCTGAAGATCCAATAATACTCTCAAACCTTGAAAAAACATTGTCCTCTGATCCTCTAAAAACCTCAACACCTAACCCAGAAGCATATTTCGCTAGGATGTCATTTTCAGGAGAAACAGATGTTGCAAGATATATTCTTGAGAGCCTACTTGATTTTTTGAGGCGGTGAACAATATGCCAAATAAGAGGTTTCCTTGCAATTTTAACCATTGATTTACCAGGATATCGAGTAGATCCCATTCTTGATTGTATAATGGCAATATGTTTATTCTTCATCTTTAAACTTTTGTCTTTCTATTTTTAAAGGCCTTAAACCATCCGAAGGATCGGCCCTCCAATTTCTCTCTAAAAGCTCTTTTTCTACAGGGTCCAATTTATTTTGGCCGTCAGCAGCAATACCGTCTTCAATAAAATTTTTTAGCAATTTAATCTCCTTGGGAAGCCAGCAATGGCCTGCGTTGAACTCTACCCCGTTCTTATCTATGTCAACGTGAAGTTCAATCGATGAGACTTCATACTTGTGAATTGCCCTTAGAATCGCAGGAATGGATCGGCTATGGTCAGAGACTCCAACGCTTAAATTGATATTGCTATACTTAGATCCTATTTTCTTCAGTGTCTCAATAGCTGCTAGATTTAAATCTACTAATTTTGTTGGATAGCTACTAGTACACTTCATGACAGTTACTTCTGATACCTTTGAGCTTGAAATTATTGAAAGCACAGCCTCTATTTCATATGAGTTTGCCATCCCAGAGGAGAACATAAATTTCTTTCCTGTTTCACAACATTTATTTATGAGGTCATGCCAAAGTATCTCGTAAGATGCTACTTTATAAAAATCAACAAAGGGAAACAACTCATCTACGGCTTCCAAGTAAAACGGAGTGCATCCAAACTGCATACCTAAATCTTTAGCCTGCTTTGACAATTCAGGTATATAGCTTAGAGGTAGTTGCCATTTTTTTCGATCTCTATGGGTTTTACTTTTATCGAGTATTTCACTCGAAAACAATTTTTCAATATCGAAAAGCTGGAATTTTACTGCATCAAATCCTAATTCTGCACTCATTGCAATTAAGTCAGAGGCTCTTTTTAAGCTACCATTATGATTTGATGAAATCTCAGCAATTAAAAAAGGTTTCATGAAGTCAGATCGTATATTTGTTCAACCACATATTCTAATTCTGCAACTTTCATTTGAGTGAATAAAGGCAAAGATAAAGTTTTTCGAAAATATTTATTAGACCCAGGTAATGTCTTTAAGCCGTATCTTGTTGTATAATATGGCTGTGTATGTACCGGAATATAATGAACTTGTGTTCTTATTCCTTTATCTAAAAGCTTCTTCATTAAATTTTCTCTACTCATTTTCAATTTATCAAAATCAATCAAAACAGAGTAAAGGTGCCAACCAACCCTATTTATGACCTTTCTATCTATATTTTTTGGAGTCTTGATAAAAGGAGCTAATTTACCAAACTTTGAATTATAAAACTTAACTAATGTTTCTCTCTTACTAACAAAGTTATCTATTTTTTTAAGTTGGCTTATCCCTAAGGCACATTGTACGTCAGACATTCTATAATTATACCCGAGTGAGTGCATATCATAGGCCCACCAACCATTGTTAGGTTTTTTTCTCTCCATATTATGGCTTCGCATTAGCTTCATTTTCTCCGCATATTCTTTTTTATTCGTGGTCACAGCGCCACCCTCACCTGTAGTGATAGCCTTAACAGGGTGGAATGAAAACGTATTGAAATCTTCATAATTACACGCGCCTATCGGAGATCCTCTATATACACCTCCTAAAGCATGGCATGAATCTGAGATAAGAATGAGTTTTTCCAAGTCACATATCGTTTTTAAGCTAGCTAGGTCAACTGGTTTACCTGTGAGATGCACTGAAATCACAGCTTTGAGCCTGAAATTATTCCTCTTAGCTACTGAAATTGCTTCACGTAGTGCATTCGGTGTCATTAATCCGCTACTTTCATCTACATCACAGAAAAGTACCTCTGCACCACTAAAGCGAACGGCATTAGCAGTTGCTAAAAACGTTATAGAGGGTACTATGACCCAATCTCCCTTCTTTAAACCGATTGCTAAGCATGCAAGATGTAGAGCTGAGGTCCCATTTGAGCAGGAGATTGTAAACTTTGAGTTCGTATATTTGCAAAAATCTTCTTCGAATTTTTCTACTAGTGGACCAGTTGTCAAAAAATCGCTACCAAGTGCTGCTGCAACATATTTGATGTCTTCTTCATCGATATCCTGTCTTCCATAAGGGAGAACTTTTTTATCAATCATTGATATCTGCCTAACTTCATTTACTTCGCTTTAACAATAATAACTCTGAATTGAAGCCATCAACTGTTTCTAAGCCATATTCGAGAACATTGCTTTTTACTAACTTATAATCGCAGAACATTTCTATGTAGTCCTTTTTTAAAATTGGGTTTTTCACTCCTAAGCCTTTCTCCTTTTTAACTTGTTTGCCCTCTCTCAAATTTCTAATTAACACAATTTCGGGTTTTAGACGTTGTACATGATCGATGTAGTTAGACACAATATTGGGTTCCATTTCTTGAAAAGATATAAAATTAACAAATAAGTCAATAGAACCTTTTAACTTCTCGATTTGTGAATTAGGGAAAAACGAAAATGTCTCCAATTCATCCAAACAAAAATCGTTTATTGGGGTTTTATCTGTTACTGAAAACATTTTATCTTTAGCGAAACA
>MDTG01404525.1_pt1 | contig 13053 bp, 14 predicted proteins | sample 811421 | NCBI WGS metagenome assembly MDTG01 (sample SAMN05326645, study PRJNA326480) | marine metagenome | isolation source: seawater | place: Pacific Ocean: South East | collected 2011
GTCGCCAGTCGCTGCGCCACGAACGCGTCCGACAAGTCTTTGTGCGCCAAGGGTACATCGAACATTTCTCCTTCGAAAAACTCCTTTTTGCGAACTGGAGCGTACGGACCCGTGGTGTGCGTTTCCGTGCCTGGGATGGAGTTGCCTTGGTCGTCCTGTGCCGAACGCTGACGTATGAAGACGTAGGGGCGAAATCGCAGCCGTTTCGGGGCTTTCGCGTGCTGTTTCTGCGCATGACTGTGGGGTTTCCTGGGCGCGCCGGGTGCTGCAGACATGTCGGGTCGTGTACTCCTGCATATATAGTGTTGTTTTTTCAAACTGCGTATTTAGGGCGGCCGTGTTGTCAGAATGGAAGTGCATATCTGGTTGTTGTCGACCATGACGCCGGAAGAGACGGCGGCCAATTTGCAGCCGTACGACATTACATTTGACGTACACGACGGCACGGTGCAAAAATTTCGCTGGGCGCGCGAAGACCGGCCGGTGTCGGTGTCTTTGTGGGTGGCGTGCATGCACCCACTGGTGACACATTTGGCCCCGTCGTTCGCGCCGCACATGGACGCCTGTGCATGCTGGTACCACGACCATGACGGCCTCTCGTGTCTGAAAGTACAAGCGGCCATGACGCTGTTGCAATCGCTGCACGACAATGTGCGCCTTATGGCAACGACGTTGCCAGAAAAGCAGCAAAAGCACCATTCGCGGATACGGCGCCATTACGACGCGCACGGCTTTGAGATACCGCGGCTGGTGTCCAACCTGGAACAAAACATCGAAGAAATATTAAGGGTGCATTTAGATATTCAAAAAAATTTATAGGTCGTCGTCGTCGTACACGGCCTGGCGGCCGTCGGCGCGCTCCAGGCCGAGGACGCCAAACATGACCAGCATGTCGGGAATACGGTACACGACGAATGCCACGGCGAATGACGCGAAAAAGCCGCCGAAACTAATAGTGCAGTACTCGGTCGCACAGCCCGGTGTATTGCTGACGTGGCGTCCCAACCCCGTGTCAATCTTATCGCACAGGCCGCGCCAGGCGACGGCCGACCAGACGAATAGGGAAAACGTCAGAATACCCCACACAATGTTGAGGGCGAACAGAACGTTGGCCGTGTTCATCTCCATGGAGTCGGGCTTACCGAGTTCGACGCCCGTGTGGGCAGCGTGCAGCACCGCGTTGATGGCCAATACGCCAAAGAAGGCCTGGCCGAGACCGGACAACGCCGAGTCGACGCCAAAGGGGGCGCAATCGGACAGCTTGTTCGTCTTGACGCACGGCGGCATGACCGTCCAGCCACGAGCGTTGGCATTTGCAGGAGCAGCCCCACCGTCTTCGCCGACCAGCACCAGCGCTTCGGGCTCGTCGTCTTTCACACCTTGGCAGTATTTTTTGTCCACGTTAATAACGGTTATGATCAGGTTGTCCTCGCAATTATTTGTGAACGCGTCGGCCAGCTCAAATCCTTCGCCGCCGGGCATACGCACGAGTTCGCCCTCCGTATCGGTCTCGGTCGACACCTTGAAGACCATATTCGAGCCCGGAAAGTTGGCATAGTCCATATTCGCACCAAAGGCGATAAGCGTGCTGAGCAACAACACGCTGGCCAACGCACCGAAAAAGCCGCGCGCAATGTTGAGGTTTTTACTCACGGAAAATGTTTTACAAGTGGCGGCGACGTTCATAGTACAAAAAAAAAATTAGTGCTTATATAGTGCCTACATTTGAACCGCGCCGAATGACGACGTTGAGTGTGGTGTTTCGCTGCTTGGTCTGGTTCGTCAGTGTTTGCGTCAACGTGCTCATAAAAGTCTTGTCCACAAACCAACCGTTGTGCAGCGCCCAGTCCAAAATATGAAACAGCGAATTAATCACCGTGCCACAGCCGCGTATCGACACTGTCTGCGCCGACGGTTTTGCACAGATGTCGCGAATAATATGGCTGGGTTCGTGTTCGCGCCGCAATGTGTATTCGAAATATCCTTTTTGTGGTAAAATGGTCACGTACAAACAGGCCTTGCCATGTTCCGTGGGCTCAATGCTGGTGTTGACGACATAATTTAAGCGGCGGAAGACGTCCACCGCGAATAGAAATGCAGACTTGTTGCTGTCCATAGTCTTGTGTACAAACACGCGCCCTTGCGACAGCACCTGCTCAATGTGCTGCACCCATTCTTGTTTCTGCATTTACGACATACGCGCCATGTATATACTAAAAACTTTGAAACGCGCGCTGGATTGATTCGCCGGACGGATCGAGCTGCGTCTTGAAATTTTCGTGCCATTCTGAGGCCGCGCCGGTCGAACAGGCGATCGACTTTCCCGTGTACAGGACCGTCTTTTCGGCCTCTGGCTGCGCAAACAGCTGGGCAAACAGTCGCCGATACAAGAAGGCCTCCTTGGTGGCCGGAGTGTTGTACGGGAACATGGCGGCCGCCGCGTCAAAGTCGTCGTTCGTGACGTGTGCTTCGGCGTGCAGCAACAGCGAATCGATCCACGCGTTGCCGACGGCGTCCGAGAACTGCGCTTTGGTGCGGTCCACCACACAGTCGGGCACTATACCGCGAAACGCCTCGCGCACAAACCACTTTTCGGGTTTGGGCCCGTCCGGGTGAGTGCCCGACATCTTGAAGACCGGCGGCAAACGGTTCATGGCATAGTCGACGACCCGTTTGTCCAGAAAGGGCACGCGCGTTTCCACGCCCCAGTCGCCCAACGATTTGTTGGCCCGCTGACAGTCGTAGGCGTGCAATTGGTCCAACTTGTGGCGGCATTCTTGCACCATGGCCTCAGTCGACGGACAATGCAGATTGTAGAGATAACCGGCAAAGAGTTCGTCCGAGCCTTCGCCCGAGAGCACCATTTTAATGCCTCGGGCCTTGAGCACTTTGCCCAACATCCACATGGGCGTCGACGCGCGCACCGTGGTCAGATCGTACGTCTCGATGGCACGAATGACGTCGCGCAACTGTGCAATGCCCTCTTCCACGGTATACTCGACCGACACGTGGTGCGTGCCTAATGCGGCCGCCACTTGTTTGGCCTTGGCGACGTCGGGCGAATCTTTGAGCCCGATGCAGAACGAATGTACAACCGGGTAGTCGGGCCGCAGGTCGCGCGCCAGTTCCACGGCCAGCGTGGCCACAATGGTCGAGTCCAGGCCGCCCGACAGCAGGACGCCCCATGGCACATCGCCTGTGAGACGCTTGGCCACCGCGGCGCGCATGAGGCTGACAAGGCCGTTGGGTGCCGTCTGAGGACCGGTCCGCCAGTCCGAGTACGGTGTCGTGTACGGCGTCCACTCGGGCGTCTCGCCAAGCTGAAAGGCGGCGTACGTACCGGGGGGCACGACGCGTGCGGGGGTGTCCGTGGGCATGGCAGCCAGCAACGACGCAACCACGCCGCTGTCCGACCAATACAAGGGCGTGACGCCGATCGGGTCGCGCGCGACTACCACCTGGTGCGTGCTCTTGTTCCACGCCACAAACGAGAACACGCCGTCCAGTTGGCGTATGGCCGCGGGTCCGTGTTTATCCAGCAGCATGGGTACCATGAAACAGTCTGTTTCGTTTGCATTTGCGCGATAATTGTAAATTTCGCCGTTCATGGACACCACCCAATCGCGGTACAGGATGGGCTGAGCGCCGGCTTCGGGGTGCACGATCGAGAGGCGCGTATGTCCCAAGTAGACGTGTTCGTCGGTGTACGAACCTGTTTCGTCGGGGCCGCGCCGTGCCAGTGTGTGCAACGTCTTGGGGTCAGTGCCGCCGAGTACAGCCAGAATACCACACATTGTAGGTGAAAGACGATGAAATATATATGGGATACAACGTTTAACTTTTGGATTTAGAGTTTTTTGCGCGGGCGCTTGGCCTGCGGCTCGTCCTCCATGTCGTCCGCATCTCTTTTACCACTGTCAGAGTCGTCGTCCGAGTCTTCTTCGGCATTGGCCGGAAGCATGAGACAGTCAGGGTAACGAACATCGGCGCGCACGTCCGGGTCTTCGGACACGAGGTAGTCGACCGACTCCCACGGCGTCTGCGTGTCCTTGCCCGTCTTGAGCGACCACTTGTACGCCACCTCGTCGTCAATGTCGCGCTCAATGTGGTAGGCGCCGGCGGTGCGTGTGGCCGAAGCCGAACTGGTCGTGCCGGTCAAGTAGCGCGACTGCTGCGTGTTGGCGAGAACGTTCTTGAACTTGATGCCTTTACCGCCGGGTACACGGTCGATGACGCGCATGACATGAAAGTACTTGCCGCTGAGCGGACAGGCCGTGAGAATGCGTTTATGCGCCGAATACTTGTGGGTTTCCGCCGCCAAGGTGTCATAGACACTGTCCGAACCGTTACAGGCATGGTTGAGAATGTGGGCCACGTGCACAAAAGTACCCTCGCCATTGATGACGCACGAATCGTACTTTCTGGGACGCTTGATTTTGGGGTTGACGACCGGAAATTTGGTGTCGGTCATCTCGGCACTGGGCCCCGCGACCGCGTACGGGCGGCTCTGAAACGAATGTTTGGTCATCTTGAGCAAAAAATCTTCGATATTGTTGGTCGACGTGCGCCCGCGTTCGAGCGGAATGCGCGAGTTGATCTTTTTGCTGAGCTGGCGCAGGCGCGGCAGCTTGATGTAGTCCCGACTTTCGGTGTCGGCCGTGTTGAACGGGTTGCCGAATTGCGGGTTGGACTTTTCCATCGTCCAGATGGTGTTGAGAATCTTGTGCTCGACAGGCGACCGAAACTGGTCGGCGAACAGGGACAGCGTGTACAGCACCATTTCCTCGGTCACCTTGAGAAACGGCTCCAGGTCGGGAATCATGCTCTCGTGGAACGGCTGGCCGTAATGCTTGCCGCCGGGCAAATTGCACACGCGCTCAATGGCCGTCACAATCGCCTGGTTGCGGGCAAACAACTTGACGCGTTCCCAATCGCGCGGTCCGGGCCGAATGATGGAGTTTTTGGTCATTTTCGACTTGAAACGCGGAATCAGAATGTTGCTGGCCGTATTGTTCACGTCTTTGATGCCCCGCGTCCAGATGGCCTTTTCGACGAGCATGACGCGAAACTGTTCTTCGCGCGCCTCTTCGAACAGCAGTTTGCGATGCGCCCGGTCTTCGGCCGACATCATGCGTTCGCCGTTCATGCAGTCGTCAATGTCGCGGCCGCGGCGCTGTTGCTGCTCAAAGTTGCCCCAAAAGAAGCGCGTCTGGAGCGCCTCTTCGACGTCACCTTTGGCGTCGTTGGTCGCGCCCATCCACACGCCGACGCACTCGGATTTGGTGAGGCGCGACGAGCGCTTGCCCGTGGACTCGTCCTGGTAAAAGGTTTTGCAGGTCACGCGCTGGGACGTCAGCTTCTCCTTGAACATGGTTTCCTGCGACGAGTCGGCGTTGGGGTTTTTGGCGGTGCGAAACATGCCGGGCGGCGCTTCGTGGCAAATGGTGGTAATGTCGTTGCGGTTGCCGTCGATGGCGTCGGCCTTGCCGGTTTGGTACGTCAGGACTTCGGTGGTGCCCGGAATCGATTCCTCTTCCATGACCAAAAAGAGAAACGACTTGGACGTCGCGCCGTCGCCGGCCTGAAAGCAGTTGAGGTGCAGGCCGAAATCGCGGCGGAAGGCATCGTAGCGCGCGTGGTGAATCAGATACATCATGCGGTGTGCCGTCGAGATGAGGTAGTACTGCTCGTAGCCTTCGAACAGCACGATGGCGCGGTTGGCAAACACGGACAAGCTGGGGTCTTTGATGTTGTGCCGAATGACCTGGTGCCGCGACCGCTGGCTGCGCCACGTCAGCATTTTGGACACGACTTCGGAAATGCAGGCATCGGGGTCGAGACACTGCGTGGTAAGTGCCTTGATCGCCCAGTCCTGGTACGCCTTGTACGCGCCGAAAAACAGTTGCTGTACGTGTTCGATCGGCGCGCATTCCCTGGCATAGCGCGTTTTGGCTTGGTACGCCAACGAGGCAAAGGCCGATCGGTCGGCCAGGCCTTCGAGACGTGCGCGTTCAATGTCTTGCGGCGTGCGAATGTCGTACTCGGTCTCGCAGTTGCGGTCGTACTGGTCGTCGATAGACTTTTCGGGAATCGCGCGCTGGGCCTCCATCCACAGCTGGTGGTCGGGCAGGTACTTGCTGCAGAAAATCTTGGGGTGCAGCTGTGCGGGTGTCAGGCGAATGACGTGCTCTTCGGTGGGAAACTCGAGGGTCGTGACGGGCACGTTCGCGATGGGGTCGCCCGTGTAATGCACACGGACGTTGAAACCGTCTTCGGCCGACGCCGGAATCTTCTTGAGCGCATTGTCGATGCAAAAGACCCATCTGGGGTTGGCGACGTTGTTGGGTTCGGACAGCGGGCGCTTGGGGTTGATGATGCTGTCCATTTTCGAAGTGTACTCCTGCGTTCCCTCGTAACGGTCGGCCACCGTGCGCACGTACATCTCGATGCCCGAGACGCACATCCACTTTTGGTAGGTCTGCAGACCGGACAGAGGGTCGGTCTTGCGCGTGTTCGACTTGCGGTCCATGGAATCGCGGTGCATCTGACCCGATTCGAACAGCATCTTGTTGAGCGAATTGCCAAACTTGACGTCGTTGTGGTGTGAGACGGCGTGAATGATGTACCCGACGGCAGTGTCCTTGATGGTGGCCGACGGAATCCACTGCAGCCAGGCCGATACGTACGGGTACACGTCCGTCGGCATCTGGTCGAGCGGCAGGTTGGCGGTCTCGTACACCATTTGGAGAAACAGTTGCAAGTTGATCTCGTCAAAGCGGGCCCTGGACTCGGCATGGCGCACGTCACTGAACTTGGACGCGGCGGGCCGCAACATGTCGCGCGGTATATACAGCGCCACGTAGTCTTTAATGTCCGCCACTCTGGTTTTTTGCGTGGGCTTGGCATACTTGTTGTCACCCCACAGTGCCAACGGTTCCATGTGTGTACCCTCCATGGAACAATTTTTATACCATCCTTTGGGAAACTATTTGACAAAACACATATGACAAACAAATGTGCAGAATCCAATTTTAAATTAGGCGAGTTTAATATAAACTAAAATCTGTGTTCTATACGTCACATGGAATTCACGTTGCCGCCCTTAACACAAGAAAGTTTCAGCCGATGGTGGAACAAAAAGGTGCCTCGCAGCGATAAAGAGGACGAGCGCATCGTTTACCCCGGCGTTCGTTTAAATTGTTCCACAAAATCGCGCGATTTGCGCTCGCAGATTCGGCCCGAACACGTGTTTGTCACGCAGGAAACCGGCACCAACACGTTTCACCACAAAGTGCTGGGCTCGAACAACGTTTTTATCCATTTGCCCAAGCGTTTGTACTCGCATTGTTTTCGCAACATTAACATACACAGCATCCCCACGGACAACCGCATCACGGTCCGTCTGACAGAAAACACGTCGGTGGTTCTGCCGTTCATTCCCGACGACTTTGTCTCGCAAAAGCGTACGAAACGTTCCGTGCAGACGCGCATGCGCAAGCGCGACCAAAAAAAGAAACGCAAAAAGTCGTCGGAAAGTGCAGAGCCGTACGAGGGATGGGTCACGCGCGTCGTCACACCGGCGACCGTGCCCGGCGCCGACGACGGCATTGACGCATACCGTCTCATGTCGTACATACGGCAAGAGTTGCGCAATAACGACGACAACCTGAATACCTGCATCCCCAACCCCTTTGCAGGTACGAAAACCATCGAAGAGATCAACGGCAACGGCGAAAAGCTCAAGTCGCTGACGGTGGTCATACAATTCATTCACCATTATTTGCGGCACGCGCTTTAGACGAGAGTGCAGCGCGACGAGTCGGACAAACGCTGTTCGAGAGCACGCGTGTGCAAGCAACATCCTTTAATCTCGGCGGCAAATTCCGTGTGGCTGCCAAACAGTTGCTGCTCGAGCTGCACCAGCGACGCGTGCACTTGTTCAATCGTCGTCTCTTTGGCCGGGGCGACGTCTTCGGACAGGATCGCGTTCAAGTCTGTGCGTATGATGGCATGCAGGCGCAACACGGCCTGAAAATAGGACTGGGCCTCGTGGGACGGTACGCGTGGCGGACAATGAAACATCACGTTGACCAGCGAGAGCGTTTCCCTATACAAAAATTTCGGCGTATAGGCTCGAAACAACGACATGTGTTCTGTTGGAAAAAAACCCTAAATAGTCCCGTCGCCGAGTATTTAGCATTTCTTCGACGACACGATGTTAGACCGGCTGCATGCCGAAACGTGCCAACTTAAAATGCGACTCGTGGCGCTCGGTGTCCCGTTGTCGCCCCCTGCCTGCATACACCCCCACAAATTAAAACAAATCCAAGGCGACTTTTACGAAATGGCGCGCCAGCTCGGCTACGCAGGGCACAACAAACTGCTGTCGACAGCCCAATATGTGTTTGTGAACGTGACGGCGCGACACGTGGTCTTACACAACGTACAAGATTTGGCCAACGGTTCGCGCGCCGTGACACAATATATGGATCGTTATTTCAAGTCGTCGAGTGCGCGTTGAAGCCATTGCAACGACGCCGACTGAAAGGGCCGGTTCACCAGTGCCTGCTCGGCGGGACGCAACGGTTGTCCGCGCTGGGCCGACAGCATGAGGTCGGCAATCACCCAGGCCGGTGTCGCGGGCACCTGTGCCGGAATGCGCTCCGGGTCTTGGCGCACGACACGGTTGTCCAGCAGGTAATAGATATATTCGCCGTCGCGCACATGGTGTGGACCAAACGTGTACGACGTACTGCGGCGATGCCGACGGTGCGCGCCGGCATATCCCGTATACTCGGCAGAAAACATTTTTGTATTATAAATAGAGGACCGTTAAACATGATTATGATTAAGTGTATCCTTTTCCTACTTTTCTGTCACTGGGCTCGGGCATTTGATGCGCACGACTGTCGCGCCAAAGGGGGCGAGCCGTGGCTCTGTGCGTACATGGAGACGCACGGCAAAACGTACAGCTCGTGGTCGGAATTTGTCGTCCGCAGTCATCTGCTGCGCAACATTCCCGACGGGCCGCATTTTGGCCTCACGTCCAAGTCGGACGCCTTTTCGCACGAATTGCGCAGCAACGCGGCGTTCGCCTTCGGCAGTCACAAGAGGGTACAGCGGCCGCCACGATTGATGCACCAGCATCACCAGGCACTGGCGTCTTTTCCGACCATCGACTGGCGCACGACGGGACGCGTGACATCTGTCAAGGACCAGGGCGACTGCGGCGGCTGCTTTGCGTTTGCGTCCGTGTCCGTGCTCGAGTTTTGGGAAGGCGCGCGACCGAAATCGCTGTCGGCTCAAAATGTCTTGGACTGTACGTCGGGCACGGGCCGTCCCAACCTGGGGTGCGATGGCGGACTCATGGAATATGTGTTTGAGTATGCGAAACAGCATCCGATCGTCCTTCAAACCGAGTTTCCATTTCAACGCGGCAAAAGAACGTGCCCGCGCCATTCACTGTACACCAATGTCGCCGTAAAAGACTACCGCGTGCTCATGATCGGAGACAACCACAACGCCGAACAGCAATTGGAACATATTTTGCATACGTATGGGCCCGTTTCGGTGGGCGTCGATTCAGCCAACATGAACCACTATACAAGCGGCGTGTTTCCGGCCTCGCAGTGTACCACCGACATTGATCACGCAGTGACCATCGTTGGGTACACAAAAGACGCCTGGATCATCAAAAACTCATGGGGCACCGACTGGGGGCGCGACGGCTACTTGTATCTCGAGCGCGGCAAAAATGCGTGCGGCGTGGCCGAGTACATTGTCTACGTGAAAGAGGCAGTGCCCGCGCACCGCAAAATGTCCACGCGCTGGCACATGGACGCTTAAGCCCACATGACCCAGGCCATAAACAACGTCCATGCGCCGAGCCCGCCGGCGAACAGCATCAGTTGACATTTGGTGCTAAAGCTGCTTTTGATCTGTCGAATGGATTTCTTCAACTCGGTCCGGTGGTCGTCAAGCGTGCGCCGCATCTCGCGAAAGTTTTCGTTGGACTGAATCATAATTTCCGAGTTCATCTGAATCACGTGCGCCACCTTGTCGTCGAGGGCGGCCACGCGATTGTCCAAGACGTTGACGCCGTTTTCAAGGGTGTTCAGGCGCTCGGCTATCAACTTGTCAGAAGCGACTTGAATCATGTTAGATGGAAAATTAGACTGGCTTTTATATGCGTATTTAAAAAATTTACTCGACACGGGCGCGCTTCTGGCTGGACGCCCCGTCGTCGTCGCGGGCGCGCTTCTGGCTGGGCGCCTCGTCGTCCATGCTGTACAGCACGCCGCCGCCGCCCGACGAGGCCTCCGGGTTGGACACGACCTTGATGCCGTGACGCAGAGAAATGGCGAGCTTGATGCCGAAGGCCCCGTCCGGCATAAAGTAGAAGGACGGCGTCACCACGGGCGCAATCTTGGCGCCGCGCTGGAGGGTCATGTCTTGCGTGACGTCATTGCCCTCGGCGTCCTGCAGCGGAATCACGTTGGGCGTCGTCTCGTTGTCGTACGGGTACTGGCGCGCCGTAATCTTGAGCTGGCGGTACTCGCAGTCTTCGCGCTGGTTCACGGGCGAGTTGAAAATATCCTCGACCATGGTGCGAAACGTCGACTCGTAGGTCTCGCCCGTGTCGGCACACATTTCGCGCGCGTTGTCCTCAATCTCGGCCTTGGCCTTGCCGAGCAGACTGGGGTCGTCCAGGCAGTGCTGAATGCCGTCCTGCACAAACTTGTGCCAGTATTCAAACATGGCGACCGAGTCGGCGTTGGCCGTGTCCTCCTTCAGCGTGCCCGTAAACTTGGCCGTGGCCGCCGTGACGCCCGAAAACTTACCGATGGTGCCCGTCTGCAGGTCGTTCCACTCGAGTTCGGTGGCCAGCAGGCGCGTGGTGAGGCGGCGGCCGTCCGTGTCCTTCGAGTTGACGTAGAACTTGCCGTTCTGGGCCTCGACCGTCTCAAACTTGTACGGGCGGTGCGGGGTGTCGATGACGTCCATGGGGACGCCCGAACCGCCCGGCGTGCCCGTCGAGTAGACAATAATGTCGGGCGTCAGCGAGTACGTAATGCCGTACTTGTCCTTGGACATGCACCACGGGCGCATCATAAACACCATGCCGAGCACGGCGCCGCTGTGCACCTCGGGGGCCTCGTCCATCTCGACGTACTGGCCGCCAGAGGGCTGGACGTAGCGCACGCGGCGGGGGTTGCCGTCGCGATTGAAGGCGGCACACTTGGGCTCCACCGTCATCTCGCCGTCGCGCATCTTGAGCGGAGTCGTCGCCGCCTTGTGAAAGTTCTCGCGGGCCTTGACTTCCTGCTCCTCGGGCGTCTTCGACTTGTAGTAGCGCGCGGCCTTGTTCCGGGCCGCCGTCGCCGCACCGCCAATGTCGGCATCGTACATCTGATCCAGGCCAGAGGCATTCAGCTCACCCAGGCGGGCGAAGAAATCGTCACGCTCGGCCTGAAACTTGTCCGAACCGCCGTCCTTGAGCAGGGTCGCGAGGATTTTGGACGTCCCTGGCGTCTTGGAAAACTTGGAGCGGTTGTAATTGCCGCCCTCACCAATGTGCGGGTAACGCGAAGCGCACGGCGGCGTCATCAGCTTGTAGGCATATCCGGCCTCGTTCTGGAAATCGTAATACGTTTCCTGCTTGCCAGTCACCTTGCTCATGCGCTGGTTTTCAACAAACTTCATATCGCCCTGTGTGCGAAAGTTGAGCATCGTGAATTTCGGAAGGGAGTAGGTGGTGGTGGAAGCGGCCATCTTTGGATTGTTGCTTCCGTAGTCCATAGTCATATGAAAATTATATTATGCGCTACATTTGTCTATTTGATGACCTTTTTGTAGATTTTGTCCTCACTGGCGTCCAGCTTCTTCAACAACCGTTTGTCGAATTCGTCCTCCTCACCCTTGAATTGAGCGCGCTGCTTGCGGACGATTTTCTCCTCGGTTTCAATCTTCGAAATGCTCTGTTCGACCTTTTTCGCCGCCTTTCTGAACCGACGGCTCTTAAAGAGGCTGCCGACGCCTTTTCTGAGTTTTTTAAAACGCTTGCCTTCTGCGTTTTCGAACGGGCGCACCTCGGCGTACTGCTCCAAATGGTCGACGTCCTCCGCAGTGGTGGGGACGTGGCGAAACGCGGCCAGCGGATGCTGTGGAACGTAATCGGTAGGTTCTGATTCGTAGTCGCTGGGTGCGACGACGGTGGTGGGCTTTCGGAGACGTGACATCTGTGACATGTGGCACGAGTCATTATATACCGCCAAAAAATTAAGTCAGCATACGTACCATCATACCAAGCATGGACAGGATTCTCAGCATTCGTGACGATTTAATTTAAATTAAATTAAAATGGTCATTCAGGAACCATCAAGAGCAGTCGATTTATTTTAATTTAAATTAAAATGGTCATTCAGGAACCATCAAGAGCAGTCGATTTATTTTAATTTAAATTAAATCTGCGCATCCGCTTGTGTGTTATTTTGCTGTATTCGTTTAAAACCTGCGATGACACGGTCTCGTGTTTATTCCAACAGATGCAAGGCCTCTGGTTTGTTGAGTCCATAGTTCCCCATCTGACACTTGAAATAAAAGAGGTGTTCGTTACGAAAATTCCCCAATCCGTCCGTGGTCACGAGCCATCCATGTTCATACAGCTGCCAGTCTGCCAGCATGTCTCTCACACGCTGTTGGTCTTTCGGCTCCAAACCCCGACTACATATAAACGCGTCCATATCCATAGGGGCGCCGAGTTCGGACATTTCGGCGGTGGCAAGTGGTTCGAATTTGTGATACACGTCCTTTCCACACAGTTGTATCTCGCCAGCGCACCCATTTTTTGCTTTGCGGAGTACTTTGGGCATGCAGACTAGATTCTAGTTGTTTGAGAATGCTAACCCGTCACCGATGTTAATTTAATTTAAATTAAAATTGCCGGCGCGCTGAATGTCTCAGGTCCGTCACCGATGTTAATTTAATTTAAATTAACATTTCTTGACCGTGCAGAAATTTCTCCGACACAACACATTCCTAACCTCGTATATA
>MDTG01391530.1_pt1 | contig 13052 bp, 10 predicted proteins | sample 811421 | NCBI WGS metagenome assembly MDTG01 (sample SAMN05326645, study PRJNA326480) | marine metagenome | isolation source: seawater | place: Pacific Ocean: South East | collected 2011
CTTCGGTCGCCGCCTCGCCGACGCCGCGAAGGCCACCCGGGCGCAGGTCGTGCTCTACCAGACCTGGGCCTGGGCCGCGGACCACCCCGCCTACCGCCAGCGCTGGTCGCGGCACCGGCCCGAAGCCTGGCTCGCGGTCGTTCGCCGCCACCACCTGCGCCTGGCCCGCGCCGTCGGCGCCACCCTCGCCCCCGTCGGCGAGGCCTGGGCGCGGAGCCTGGGCGCGCACCCGGAGCTGGATCTCCACGAGGCCGACCGGCACCACGCCTCCCCCCTCGGCGCCCACCTCGCCGCCGCCGTGCTCCTCGCCACCCTGACGCGCCTCGACCCGCGCCGGCTCCGCTGGCGCCCGGCGGACGTCCCCGCCACCTCCTCGGCGACGCTCAAGGCCGTCGCCGCGCGCATCTGAGCCGCGCCGCCCGGCCTCGCTCCGCACGCGCGCCCCGAGCTCGGCCCGCCTTCCTGTTACCCTGTGCGGTGCGAGCCCACTTGCCGCCCGGGGTGGGGCGGCTTCATGCTCGCTTCGAGATGTTCGGCATCGGCTTCGGCGAGTTCATGATCTTCGCGGTCGTCCTGCTGATCGCCGTCGGGCCCGGCCGCATGCCGAAGCTGATGAAGGCCGTCGGCAAGGGCCTCCGCGAGTTCCGCAAGGCCAGCGACGAGCTCCGCAAGCAGTCCGGCATCGACGAGCTGATGCGCGAGGACCCGGCCGGGCTCCGGCAGCTCCAGAAGGACATCCAGCGCACGGCGAGCGGCGGCGCGGCGGCCCCGCCCCGGAAGATCCCGCGGCTGAGCAGCGACGACCTCGTCCGCGAGCAGCCCCCCGAGGGCGTCGACGTCGTGCACGCGCGGGCCCAGGCCATCCAGCGGCGCACGGAGAAGACCATGGAGCGGCGCCAGGCGCGCAAGGAGGCGGCCGTCGCCGAGACCATGCTCGCGAGCGCCGGCGTCTCCCCGGCTGGCTCCGACGCGGATGACACCGACGACGTGGAGGACGCGGAGCTGGTCGCCGGCCCCGTCGCCCGGGAGGACGATCCGGACGCCATGGACGACCCGGGCGCCGGGGACGCGGTGGACGAGGCCAAGGAGGCGACCTCGTGAGCGACACCGGCGAGCTCGAGAAGGGGCCCGAAGACGATGTGGAGATGGGGTTCTTCGAGCACCTCGCGGAGCTCCGGAACCGCCTCATCCGCGCCATCTACGGGATCGTCCCCTGCATCGCCGTCTGCTGGCTCTTCAAGGAGTACCTCCTCGAGGCCATGCTCGACCCGCTCGTGCTGGCCTACGCCGAGCTCGGCATCGAGCCCGAGATCCACTTCAAGAACCTCACGGACCCCTTCCTCGCCTACCTGAAGGTGAGCATCGTCGCCGGCCTGCTCACGGCGGCGCCGTGGATCTTCTGGCAGCTCTGGGGGTTCATCGCGCCCGGCCTGTACCGGCGCGAGCGCCTGATGGCCGTCCCCTTCGTGCTGGTGTCGACGCTCTGCTTCGCGGGCGGCGCGCTCTTCGGCTACTTCATCGTCTTCCCGATGGGCTTCGAGACCTTCCTCGGCTACGCGGGCGAGCTGCCGAGCGGGGCGATCGAGATGCGCCCGACGATCATGATCGACGAGTACCTGACCTTCGCCACGCGGCTGCTGCTCGCGTTCGGCCTGGTCTTCGAGGTGCCCGTCGTCGTGACCTTCATCTCCGCCATCGGGCTCGTGAGCTGGAAGGGGCTGCTGAAGTTCGCGCGCTGGTGGATCCTGGTGGCGACGCTCCTCGCCGCCTTCCTCACGCCGCCGGACGTGGCGTCCCAGCTGATCATGCTGGTGCCGCTGGTGGTGCTCTACTTCCTCTCCGTCGGCATCGCCTTCTTCATCGACCTGCGCCGCGATTCGAAGCGCAAGGACGAGGGCGACGACGGCTACGAGCGGTGAGGCCGCCGGGGGCCGGCGCGCTCCTCTTCGCCCTCGCCGCGTCCACCCTCGCCGCGTCCGCCCTCGCCGCCCCGCTCGCGGCCGCGCAGCCCGGTGAGGCCGGCGGCCAGCCCAGCGAGGCCAACCCCGCCGAGGACGGCGGCCAGCCCAGCGAGGCCGACCCGCGCCCCCCTGGCGCCGTGCAGCTCCTGGTCGAGAACGACACCTTCGCCGGCCTCGACCGCTGGTTCTCGCACCACCACGCCCTCGGCCTGGTGTTCCCGCTCGCTCGCGTCGGCGGCCGCGCCCTCGAGCTCCGGGCCGCCCTCGGCCAGGCCATGTACACGCCGCGAAACATCCAGCGGGAGGAGCCGCCCGCGCGCGACCACCCCTTCGCCGGGCACCTCTACCTGGAGCTCGGCGCCACCCTCGGCGCGCCGGACCACACGCTCGCGCTGCGGCTCCGCGCCGGCGTGGTCGGCCCGGCGGCCGGCGGGGGCCCGACCCAGGACGCGATTCACACGCTCCTCGGCGTGCGCTTGCCCCGCGGCTGGGACACGCAGCTCCCCAACCAGGCCGCCGTCGATGTCGCGCTCCGGGGCGCGCTCCACCGACGCTGGCGCCTCGACGGCGTGGACCTCACGGCCGCGCTCCTGGCCACGGCCGACGTCGGCAACGCCAGCGGTCGCGCCGGAGGGGCGGCCGGGCTGATGCTCTCCGTGGGCCTCCCCGCGCGGGCCGCCGCCGGCTTCCTCGACCCGACGCTCGCCCTCGCCTTCCGCTGTCCCCGGCTCTGCGCCGCCGCCTTCCTCGGGGCCGCCGCCGAGGGCGTCTGGCTCGACCTCTTCACCGAGGCCCGCGGCCTGGACGAGCCGCCCGCGATCACCCGCCGCCCCTGGCGCGCCACCTTCCGCGGTGGGCTGCTCCTCGCCGGCCGCCGCGCCGCCGTCCGCTACGTCCACGTGCGCCGCTCGCGCACCTTCTCCACCCGCGACGACGTCCACCCACGTTGGCACCGCTGGGGCGCCCTCGAGCTCCTCGTCCCCTTCGGCTGAGCCGGCCCTCCTGTTTCGCCCTGAAACAGCGTCCTGCGGGCCCCTGTTGCGTGTGTCGCAGGAAGCGCGGCGCGCTCCGGCGCGGACGAGCGAAACGGTGTTTCGTGGTCCGATCCGACCCGTGTCGAGGTGGATACGAAACCACTCGACTCGAGTCACCGGCGCGTCCGCAGGACGCCTCGGCGCGTCCGCAGGACTCCCCGGAGCGCGTCCGCAGGACTCCCCCGAGCACGTCCGCAGGACTCCCCGGAACGCGTCCGCAGGGCTCCCCCGAACCCGTCCGCAAGACTCCTCGGCGCGTCCGCAGGACTCCCCGGAGCGCGTCCGCAGGACTCCCCCGAGCGCGTCCGCAGGACTCCTCGGCGCGCCCGCAGGACTCCCCGGAACGCGTCCGCAGGGCTCCCCCGAGCCCGTCCGCAGGACTCCTCGGCGCGTCCGCAGGGCTCCCCGGAACGCGTCCGCAGGACCCCCCGGAACGCGTCCGCAGGACTCCCCGGAACGCGTCCGCAGGACTCCCCGGAGCGCGTCCGCAGGACTCCCCCGAGCCCGTCCGCAGGACTCCCCCGAGCCCGTCCGCAGGACTCTCGGGCTCCACCCGATGCGCCGCCCGAGACCGTGGCAGGTCCGGGCGAGCGCTCCGTGAGCGCGGTTCAGCCGTTCACTGGAGCGCCACCACGGGCGGCGGCGAGCGGACGGCGGAAGGCATCCCGACCGGAGGTCGCGCTCAGAGGCTCTTCAGCTTGTTCGCCGCCTCGCTGACGGTGCGGATGCGCTTCTCGCTCTCCCGCGTCAGCTCCTGGATGCGCGCCGCCGCCGCCAGCGTCTGCTCGCTCCCCTTCGCCTGCGTCCGATGCGACTGGTGCAAGTGGTTGACCATGTTCGAGATGTTCTCGATGGCCTGCGAGATCTGACGCCCGCCCCGCGCCTGCTCCTGGCTCGAGCGCTCCACGTGCTGCGTGATCAGCCGCATCTTCTCGGCGCTCTTCATGATCAGCTCGGAGCCCCGCGCCTGCTCCGCCGTCGCCGCCGCGATCTGCTGCACGGTCTCGGCGATCCGCCCGATGGCGTCGGTCACCTGCTTGGAGCCCTTCGCCTGCTCCACCGTCGCCCGCGCGATGGCCCGCACCATGCTCGTCGACTTCTGCGAGCTGTTCAGGATCTTCTTCAGCGCCCGCTCGGCCTCCGCGCTCACCTCCACGCCGCTGTCGACCGTGCTCGCGCCGCGCTCCACGGCGACGATGGCGTTCTTCGACTCGGCCTGGATCGTCTTGATCAGCTCGGCGATCTCCTTCGTCGACGCCCCCGCGCGCTCGGCGAGGTCCTTGATCTCGTCGGCGACGACCGCGAACCCCTTGCCGTGCTCGCCCGCCTGCGCCGCGATGATCGCCGCGTTCAGCGCGAGCAGGTTCGTCTGCTCGGCGACGTCGTCGATCACGTTGAGGATGTCGCCGATCGCCTCGATGCGGCTGCCGAGGTTCGAGATGACGGCCACGGCCTCGCTCGAGGTCTCCTTGATGCGGTTGATCTCGTTGATGATCTTCAGGATCGAGTCGGCGCCCGTCTCGGCGTCCTGGGCGACCTCCTCGGAGAGGCGCGCCGTCTCGTTCGCGTTCGACTGCACCTGGTCGATGGAGACGTCCATCTGGTTCATGGACGAGGAGGTCTCCTCGGCCGTCAGGCTGAGCGCGTCGACGTTCCGGGCGACCTCCTTGATCGAGTAGGCCATCTCCTCGATCGAGCTGACGGTCTCCCGGACGCTCGCGGCGAGGTTCGCCATGTTCTCCGCGACCTCGTCGTTCGTCGCCGTCATCTCGAGGATCGACGACGAGCTCTCCTCGGCGCTCGAGGCGAGGTTCTCCACGTGCTGGGCGAGCTCCTGAAGCGCGGAGGTCGTGCTCTTCATGGAGCTCGTGGTCTGCTCGACGGCGGCCATCTGCTCGCCGAGGCTGCCCGAGAGGTCGTCCACGACCGTGCGGATCGAGTCCTCGGCGGCGAGCACCTCGCGCCGGATGCGCTCGATCTCCCCCTCGGCCTCGGCGCGGCCGGCCTCGGCCTCGGCCAGGACCCGGCGAAGCTCCTCGACCTCGCCCATCGCCGCCTTCGCCTGGGCGAGCTCGGCCTCGAGCTCCTTCACCCGCGCCTGCGCGGCGCTCTCCGCGTCGCCGCCGCTCCGCACGGCTTCGGCGACCTGGCCCAGCTCGTCGAAGAGCTCGGCGCCGCCCTCGGGCAGCTCGGAGGGGCGATCGGGCCGGCGCCCCCGCGCGGCGTCGCGCACCGCCGAGAGCAGCGACTTCACCGAGGCCTCGGGGAGGCCGTTGATGAGGATCAGCGCGCCCGCCATCCCGATGATCCAGCCGACGCTCGACGCGAAGGAGGGCGCCAGCGTGTTGGAGCCGGCCAGCCATCCACCGACGACCAGGCCTCCGAAGGCCACGAGGACACCCGCCCAGAAGGTGCGGCTCTGCGAGATGCGATCGAACATGCGCGCTCCATGGAGGCCGGCGACGGCCGACCCCGGCGCCCCACGGCGCTGCTGGCCGCCGGACGTCGAAAACCCCGGAATTCCGGGAAATCGAGGGTACGTCCGGCGTCGCTCGCCGATCAAGTTCGAGGCGCGCGGCAGGCCGCTGGAGCCGCCTCGCAGGCGCGCTCGAGGATGCCCCGCGCGGCCTCCAGCCCGGGCGAGCGCCGAAGGGCCCGGCGCGCAGCCCGCGCGGCCTCGCTCCAGTCCTCCCGCGCGGCGGCGAGCGACGCACCGAGCAGGTCCACGGCGGGGCTGGCCGGGCGCTCCCGGCGGAGCGCGGCGATCAGCGGCGCGGCCCGCTCGACGTCCCCGAGCGTGAGGCGGACGGCGGCGAGGCGGAGCCGGGCGTCGAAGCCGACGAGGGGGTCGCGCGCGGCGGCGGCCAGGTCGGCGAGGGCCGAGCGGGGGCGGCCGGCGCGGGCGTGGAGGGCGCCGCGGACGACCCGGGCGATGGCGGTCTCCGGATCGGCCCGGAGCACCCGCTCGGCGCGGGCCCGGGCGGCGGTGGGCCGACCGAGGCGGAGCTCGCAGTACGCGAGGAGGGCGCTCGCCCGGGCCCAGGGCGCGCTCGGGGCCGCGTGGAGCTCGACCAGGCGCATGAGCTGGGCGCGGGCCTCGGCGAAGCGTCCCAGGCGGATCCACACGTCGCCGAGGTTGCGGCGGGCGTCGGTCAGGCCCGGATCGATGGCGAGGGCCGTCTCGAGGGCCTCGGCGGCGGCCTCGAGCTCACCGCGGCGCGCGTGGAGGACGCCGAGGTTCGCCCAGGCCTCGTCGAACTCCGGGTCGAGGTGCACGGCGAGGCGGAGGTGACGCTCGGCCTCGGCGAGCTCCCCGCGCTCGAGGGCGACGGCGCCGAGGTTGGCCCGCGCCTCGACGAAGCGCGGGTGGTACTCGAGGGCGATCCGGAAGCGCGCCTCGGCGGCGTCGAGGTCGCCGGCCCCGAGGTGGCGGACGCCGGCGGCGTTGTGGGCCGTGGCCGGAGGCGGGAGCGCGGCGGTGGAGGGACCGCAGGCGGCGGCGAGGAGCGAGAGGGCGAAGAGAGCGCGAAGCATCACGATGGCGCCGGTCTCGGACACCGCGCCCCCGAGTTGCTCGACGAGAGCAGGCCCGTGAGACCTGCCCGTGCCCCTGCCCCTGCCCGTTCCGGAAGAGGCTCGAAGAAACCCGCGCGTGCCCGCCGAGCGCCCCCCTCCCTCCCCTGCCCGTTCGAGAAGGCTCCGAGAGACCTCGGCCTGCCCCCCCGCGCGCCCCGTTCCCGCCCCCCGTCCTCGCGAGCCGGGGCAGGGGTCCGAACGCCGGGCCAGGGTCTCGTCCCCCGCGTCTTACATGCCCTTTCCGCCGCGCCCCCGTTGATCTAGTCTCCCGCGCCATGAGCACGGAGCCCATCACCTTCCTCAAGGACACCTTCCCCACGCTCTTCTCGAAGGGCGTCGAGCAGCTGCGCACGAAGGCCGAAGGCGGCGACGCGCGGGCCAAGAACCGCCTGCAGGACGTCGAGGGCGCCGTGGGCGCCGTCTTCCTCGAGGTCGAGGGCGAGGGCGAGGTCTACCTGGAGCTCGAGGACGGCAAGATGACGGTCCTCGAGACCAAGCCGGACGACGCGAAGGTGAAGCTCGCCGTGGCCGCCCCGGGCGAGGCCATGCGCATGCTCCTCGGCGAGGCCCACGCGGCCGGCGAGCTCGAGGAGGAGAAGGCCGCCAAGCGCGCCGTGGGCACCGCCTCGAAGAAGCTCCAGGAGGCGCTCGGCGAGGACGCCATGCTCTTCCACATCATCGTCGAGGACGTCCCCGACCTCGGCACCGTGACCGTGCGGGTCGCGCTGAACGGCCACGAGCCGCCCGCCGAGCCGAAGTTCACGGCGACCATGAAGTTCGACGACCTCGAGGCGGCCCGCGAGGGCGAGGTGAACGTCCAGCAGCTCTTCATGGGCGGCAAGCTCCGCATGGCCGGCGACTACTCCCGCGCCCTGCAGATCGGCATGCAGCTGATTCAGCAGGCCCAGGCCGGGCAGCTCTGACCCGGGCGCTCTGGTGAGTCGGCCGTGCGACTCGGCGGTGTGATTCGGCGGTGTGATTCGGCGGCGTGAGTCGGCCGCGCCGCGGGGCCGCCGCCTCACGCGTCTCCGGTATCAGCCCTTCTTCGCGCGCTTCTTCAGCTGCGCGTCGACGACCTTCTTCACCTTCGCGTCCTTGCGGTGGCGGCGCCACGTGAGCAGGCCGGCGAGGAGCAGCACGGCGGCGCCGGCGACGCTCAGCCAGAGGCCGAGGAAGGTCTGCGCGTAGAGGAAGCGCGCGACCTCGAAGACGGCCCAGGCGATCAGGATCGCGCCGACGCTCGTGCCGACGTAGGTCGCCGCGGCGGGCGCGCGCACGGCGAGGAAGATGAGCACCAGCGCCAGCGCCGGGAGCGCGAAGAGGGCGTAGTAGGCCGCGGCGGTCTCCGTGCCGAGCTCGCCGCCGATCTCGAAGCCGGCCAGCGGCGCGCTCTCGCCCTCGGCGATGTCCACGTGCACCCACCGCAGGAAGAAGCCGACCAGCAGGAGCAGGCTGCCGACGAGCATCGGCCAGTTCACCCGGGACCAGTCGAAGCCCTTCGACTTCGTCGGCGCGCTCTCTTCCGCGTCCCCGCCCTTCGCCTCGGTCGCCTCACCCATGCCCCGACGTGCCACGGGAGCCCACTCCGACGCAACCAACGGGCCTTCGGCCCGGCCGTCCGCTCTCCGCCATCCGCCGTCCGCCGGCGGCGCCAGCAAGCCGAGCCGAGGCCGCGTGCGCGGAGATGCGGGACAGCAACCCGCGAGCCACCGTCTGGCCCCGGACGCGTCAGCTTTCGACACGCCCTCGCACGCTCCCTCGGGCCCGTAGCGGAATCTCGCTTCATCGGGTTACGCGCTCGTTCGACCCCGCCAGGTTCCAAGCTGAACGAGTCTCCCGCGAGAGTCCTCCGCAGCGCCGCCGAGCCAGCGCCACGAGCAGGGCGGGCACCCTGCCGGGGCCCCGATCGGCACGCCCGCTCCGCGAACGCGGCAGAGACCGCGAAGCCCGACGCCAGCACGGACAGCGGAGAGCGGACGGCGGATCGCGTCGCGCGCGAGCGAAGCGAGCGCACCCACGCCGCCGCGTGGAGAGCTCGAGTCGCCCCACGCCCCTCCCGAGCGCCTCCCCGTGGCCTCGGTTCCCCGACCCCCGTCCCCCTCAGCGAGCGAAGCGAGCGCACCCCCGCCGCCGGAGCGGCCCGCCGGGCCGTGACGGCGGCGGCCGCGGCTACTTCAGCGCGCGAAAGACCACGCGCTCCTGCCGGAGCTGGATGCGGAAGGCCGCCTTCGGCAGGCGCTCGCCGCTCGCCATGTCCTCGAGCTGGAAGCCCTCGAGGCGCGCCAGGGCCTCCTGGTGGGCCTCGCTCTCGGCCGGCGTCTGCTCGATCGTGGCGAGCGTCTCGGCGAAGTCGTGGAAGGCCGGTCCCGGCTGGAAGCGGCCGATCACGTCGGGTAGCGCGAGCTGCGCGTCGCGCACGTAGCCGAGCACCTCCTCGTGGGCGCCAACGGTGCGCACGATGCGCCAGTGGGGCGAGACGGCGGGCGCGTCCGGCGCGGCGCGCTCCTCGGCGGCCGGCCCGAGCCAGCGCGCCCGATCCTTCGTCGTGCGCCAGACGACGTAGACGCAGCCGGCGCAGATCAGCCAGCCGACGGGGAGCGCCCAGAGGGGCATGGCGACGTCCTCGAGCTCGGGACCGGCCAGCTTGCCGGCGAGGAGCGCCATCGAGTTGTTCACCACGTGCGCGACGATCGGGACGAGCGTCGAGCCCGTGCGCGCGCCGAGCCAGGCCAGGTAGAAGCCGAGCGGCAGCACGCCCGCGATGTGGTGCGGGTCCATGTGAAAGAAGGAGAAGGAGAGCGCGCTGATGACGATCGCCTTCTTCCCGAAGCCGGCCGAGCGCTGGATGAGGCCGCGGAAGAAGACCTCCTCGGCGATGCCAGGCGTGAGCGCGATGATCGGCCAGAGCATCCACCAGGGGTGCGCCTCGACGAGCTTCCCGATCATCTCGAGCGCGTTCATCGTCGAGTGCGGCGCGATCTCCTTCATCCAGGTCACGAGCCGATCGGAGGTCGGACCGAGGGCGAGGATGCCGAGGGGCGCGACGAGGAAGGTCGGCCAGGGCGCGGCGCGCAGGCCCAGGCCCTCCTTGATGGAGGTGCGCGAGAGCTTGGCCGTGAGCATGGGGATGCCGACGAGGAAGACGCCGGTGGCGACGACGCTCGAGGCGACGACCGGGAAGTTGGTCATCAGCTCCTCGAGGAAGGCCGGGCTCCGCATGTCCTCGACGCCGAGGCCCTCGTCCGCGTAGACGGCGATGGCGACGGCGATGGAGACGACGCCGCTGCCGACGATGGCGCCGAAGGCCCCGACGATGGCGCCGATGACGGCGGGGAGCGGCGCGATGCGGGCGCGCTTCTCCGGTCGCGCGCGCGGCTCCTCCGGAGGCGAGGGCGAAGGCGCGGGCGCGCTCGGGGCGGGGCTCGGGGTCGGCGGCTCGGTCACGCGGCTTCCAGGGACGGCAACGGTCGGCCGCGCGCGGCGATTCCGACCCGGCGGGGAGCGTAGTACCGCGCGCGAGGAGGTCCAAGGCGCCGCCGAAGGAGGAGCTCAGACCTCGCGCCAGCGAAGGGCTCGGCTGCCCCCGCTCAGAAGACGTAGCGGAGGTACATCGTGCCGTGGACGCCGATGGCGACGGATCCGTCGATGCCCTCGAGGCCCGGATGCACGCGGGCGCCGCCGCTGATGCCCCAGCTGTGGTGGCGGTTGCGCATGTGCCAGTCGAAGCCGAGCTGCCCGCCGTAGATCAGGCTCACCTGGTCCGCGTCCTGCAGGCCGTAGGTGCGGAGCACGTCGCTCGTCGCGAAGCCGATGCCCACCTCACCGCCGAGCCAGAGCGCGGCGCGGGCGCTCACGTTCGCCTGGAGGCGCAGCTCCGCCATGAAGCTGACCAGCTCGAAGACGGTCGGGCTCGGCGGGCTCGGCGCGTCCGTGCGGTGCATGGAGCCCTCGGCGCTGACGGCGATCCAGAGCCAGCTCAGGGCCTCCCAGCCGACGCCGAGGTGCAGGTAGGGCCCGGGCCGGCTGAGGTCGCCGACGCCGCCGATGAACCCGCGCGCGCCGACGAAGGCCTCGATGAAGATCCCGTGCGAGTAGAGGTCGCGCGTGACCTCGATGGCCTCGGGTGGGAGGCGCTCGACGTCGAGGCGCGTCGGGTCCGGCTCCTCGACCATCGGCTCCTGCGCGCGCGCGGGCGCGGCGGCGAGGAGGCCGAGGGCGAAGGAGAGGAAGACGGCCGAGAGCACGCGGCGGCGCATCGGCGCGACGATACCACGGCCGGAACGGCGTTCGCCGCGGATCCGGGCGTGCCCGGTAGACCCGGGCGCGAAGGAGCGGACGCCCGGGGGCCCGCGCCGCCCGGTCGAGCGCGCCCCCTCGAGCCGCCGGTCTCGGTGCGATTTCCCCGCGGCGTAGATCCTCGTCCGATCTGGCCCGTCTACGGCCTCCACACGGAGGGAACGCATGTCGCGATGGACGATCGTCGGAGGGGCCGCGCTGCTGGCGGCCGGAGTCATGGGCGCCTGGCAGGGTCAGGCCCAGCCCACCACGGCCACGGCCACGGCGCTCACGGCCGTCGAGGGCGCCGCGTGCGACGTCGACGACGCCCCCGCTCGCGCGACCCGCCGCCGCCCCCGCGGCGACGCCGAGACCCGCCGCGCGGCCCAGCGCGCCCTCGGCTTCCTCTCCGAGAGCGTCTCCACCTGGCAGCGAGAGCACCGCTGCTACGGCTGCCACGTCCAGGCAGTCAGCCTCGAGGGGCTCTCGGTCGGCCGCGCCCACGGCTACGACGTCTCCCGCGGCACCTTCGGCACGGTCCTCGAGGGCCTGCTCGACCTCCCGGGCGGCGCGCGCACCGACGCCGGCCTCAGCTACCACGGCTCGCAGCTCGTCCACCCCTCGAACGCCTTCGGCGGCGCCGCCCTCGCCAGCTACGACGCCCTCGTCGACGAGCGCCTCTCGGACGACCTCCTCCGCGTGGCGAGCCGCCTCGAGGAGCTCCAGGAGAACGACGGCTCCATCGGCGGCAACTACGTGAACCCGCCCGTCGCCGTGGGCACGATCCAGAGCACCACCCAGGCCGTGCAGACCTGGCGGCAGGCCTACGCGCGGAGCGCCGACGACCGCTGGCTCCGCCCGATCCGCCGGGCCGAGGACTGGCTCTCGGGCCGCGCCGAGGCCCTCGCCGAGAGCGCCGACGTGCAGCAGATCGACTACGCCGTCCTCGGCCTCCTCGCCGCCGGCGCGCGCTCCGAGGAGGCGCGGCTCCAGCGCCTCGCGCGACGCCTCCGCACGCTCCAGCGCCCCGACGGCAGCTTCGGCTCGCCGCTGCTCACGGGGCAGGCGCTCTACGTGCTCCGCCGCCTCGGCGCCTCCGAGGGCGACCGGGCCGTGCGCCGCGGCACGCGCTGGCTCGTCGGCGCGCAGCAGGGCAACGGCGGCTGGGGCGCCGGCGGCGCGGCGCGCGGCACGGCGACCTGGGGCGTGCTCGGGCTGGTCTCCCTGGACGTGACGAGCATCGATCTGCGCGGCCTCCGCGACGGGCAGCACCTCGGCGCGCCCACCCGGCTCGAGGCCCGCGCCCGCGACAACGAGGGCTCGGCCATCGCGCGGACGGAGATCTTCGTCGACGACGTGCGCGTGGCGAGCCGCTGCGGCGACCGGGTGGCGCTCCGCCTCGACCCGGCCGCCCTCGAGCCGGGCCGGCACATCGTGCGCGCCGTGGCGACGAACGCGCGCGGGCGCTCGGGGACGACGCTCGTCGAGCTCTACGCCGGCGACCACTTCCTCACCGAGCCGGGCAGCCGCTGGGAGGGCGGCGGCACGGTGATCGGCGTGCGCGACGTGGCCCCCGAGAGCCTCCGCCACCGCGTCGAGCTGCAGGTCCTGCCCGAGGAGGGCGAAGGCCGCCCGCTCGCGACGGTCACCGAGACCGGCCGGCAGGGCGCGCTCGAGCTCCGCGTCGCCGAGACCGCGGAGGGCGAGCCGCTCCCGCGGGGCCGCTACCGGGCGAAGCTGATCTTCCGCGACGCGCGCGGCGTCGCGCGCCAGGAGCTCGAGCTGCCCTTCGTGCACGACACGCCCGACGCGCAGCACGCGCGCTACGGCCAGGTCGCGGGGCAGCTCCGGCTGGACGCGGGCGTCGCGCAGAACGCCGAGGTCGAGCTCGTCGACGGCGAGGGCAACGTCGTCCAGCGCACGACGACGACGCGCTCGGGCCGCTACCGCTTCCGCAACGTCGACCGGGGCCGCTACCTGGTGCGCGTGCGTCGCCGCGGCATGCGCCGCCCGGAGGCGGCCGCGACGGTCGAGGCCGCGCCCGCCGCGGAGGCGGCCGCCGACTTCGCGCTCTGAGCGCGCGGCCTTCGGCCGCGCGGCTTTCCGCTTTCCGCTTTCCGCTGTCCGTCGCGGGCAGCGGGCCACGCGGCGGCGGCCGCGTGCGCGGTGTGGCGGGGCGGTGTGGCGGGGCGGCGGGGGTGGCGTC
>MDTG01374514.1_pt1 | contig 13051 bp, 8 predicted proteins | sample 811421 | NCBI WGS metagenome assembly MDTG01 (sample SAMN05326645, study PRJNA326480) | marine metagenome | isolation source: seawater | place: Pacific Ocean: South East | collected 2011
CGTATTAAAATACCAAATTAAGGACATTAATACTTACGTGCTAAAATTCGTCAATCATATTATAGACTATTGTCGCAAACACATCTCGATTTACGACGTTTTGGCGAAATCATATGAGTTCATTGAAAAAAACAAGTATTTGATGAAATACGCGGATTTAGAGCTTTATGATCACCAAAAACAGATCTTCAGTTTGTTTAAAACCGAACCCAAACGTTCGAAACTCGTTTTGTATACGGCGCCGACTGGAACGGGTAAAACACTCACCCCCTTAGGACTTTCCGAGGGTCATCGCGTCATATTTATTTGCGCTGCTCGTCATATTGGACTGGCATTGGCAAAATCCGCGATTTCCGTAAACAAGCCCATTGCCATTGCATTTGGTTGCGATAACGAAGCCGATATTCGCCTCCATTATTATGCGGCAGCGACGTATTCGAAAAATAAGAAAAGCGGTGGTATTGGAAAAGTAGACAATAGTGACGGTAGCAAAGTCCGAATTATGATTTGCGACGTGCAATCTTACATTATTGCCATGAATTACATGCTACGATTTAGCCCATTGCATAATCAATGTTTTGAGGAAGAAAGCGAGGAATCCGACAGCGATAATGATGAGTCTGAGAAAAAGGTATACATTCGAAACCGCAAATATAAAAACAAACAACGGGCAAAGCAAGATCTCAAAGAGTCGCTTATGTATGATGAAGACGAATATTATGAATGCGACGACGATTTAATTACGTATTGGGACGAACCCACTATTAGTATGGATTACGATGATCACCCTTTACACAATATAATGTCGAAAACATGGAAAGAAAATCGCATTTCAAAAATGGTGCTGTCGTGCGCTACATTGCCACACGAAGAAGAAATGCACGAAACGATTCTTGATTTCCGATCGCGTTTTGAAGACAGCAACATACATAACATTAATAGTTATGATTGCAAGAAATCGATTTCGCTTATTATGAGTAATGGAAAATGTGTGTTGCCGCATTTGTTATATGAAAGTTATGAAGATATGCAACGAAGCAGTGAACATATTCATCAAAACCGTTCCTTGTTGCGTTACTTAGATTTGCCCGAAATTATACGGTTTATTCAATTGGTACATATTACGGATCAAGCCATTCCGAACGAATACAAAATGGAAAATTATTTTGAAGAAGGCATTGATCAAATCACGATGAATCGTTTGAAATTATATTATTTGGATTTGTTGCAGCGTGTTTCGAATGAGCGCTATGAATTCATACACAATGAACTCAAGAACAGTCAATACAGTAAATTCATGGATCCGGCTTTGCGAAAAACGAAGAGTGTAGAAAGCAAGTCGGTTTTTAGCAAACGTCAAGGAGAGGCACTTTCCAAAACGGTGAGTATGGTAAACAGTAATGAATTGGACAGTCGTTTTGACGGAGTATTGTTGACGACAAAGGACGCACATACATTAACCGACGGTCCGACGATTTATTTAGTCGAAAATGTAGATGCGTTAGCCAAATTTTATGTATATAAGTCAAATATTCCGAGCCAATGCCTTCAAACACTAATGCAAACGATTGAACACAATACGGTTATTCAAAAGAAGATTACGTCCATTGAAGAGACGATTGAAAATAAACTAAACAAAGTGTCTAAAAATGATGATGATGGTTCAAAGAAATCGAAAACATCGACCAATAAAAAGGAAAATCGCGAAAGCGATAGTTCGGATATTCGTAAATTGCAACGAAATTTAGAAGAATTGAAACAGCACATAGCATTGTGTCAATTAGACAGTGTTTATATTCCCAATACACTTGATCATCAATACAAGTGGTTAAATGATCGTGTTGTATCAAATGCATTTCAACCGAACATTGATGCGGAATATGTGCAAGAAATCATGATGTTGGATGTATCCGACAACTTGAAGATGCTATTAATAATGGGCATTGGTGTATTTGTAAAAGAAACCAATGCAAATCCACGGTATTTGGAAATTATCAAAAAACTCGCTTATGAACAAAAACTCTTTATCATTTTGGCGTGTTCGGATTATATTTACGGAACGAATTATCAGTTTTGCCATGGGTTTATTGGCAAAGATTTGCTTACAATGACACAGCAAAAGACCATTCAAGCACTCGGAAGAATCGGACGCACCCAAAGTCAGCAGGAATATACTGTGCGATTTCGCGATGACAATATGGTGAAGCAGTTATTTCACCCACCACAAGAAAACAAAGAAGCAACCATTATGAATCAGTTATTTTCGTCTTTATAATTTACTGTAATTAAAATATTCAAAATCCTTTGCATAATAGTTGTTGATTAATTCAATGGATTCGCGGTTCAATAAATTGCTATATTTGGATTTATTGTATTTGGTATTTACATTTTTGCACCGTGCATTTGTAAAAGACTTGTATCCTAATTTTTCCATATCTCTATCAAGTGATTCTGTTCTGACTATTTTCAAATTTTTTATGAGTTCGCCATTTTCGTTGATCACGAATTTGTATTGCGGTGTTTTATGGTTGTCGTAATGATTCTTATCATTTAAAAATTGTTTAATTACTTGAAATACGCTTTTTTGGTCAAATGTTTTATTGATTTTTTTTAGAAAAAACAATTCCGATATAATCCGATCATAGGGATTGCGCACACTTGCAATAAACGTCATGTCATTGTTTTTTTCGTCAACCAATTTTGCGATTTTTTCTCCAAACAATATATTTTTTTGTGTTCGGATGTCATTCCACGTAAAATGATGCAAGGAATAGCCTTTTTCTTTCATGAGCATTAATTTTTTAAAATCATCTTTATCAACCATATTTTCCTTTAAAGATTGAGTATATTTTGCCATGTTGTTTTGGATCATTTGTAATTTCTTTCTAGAATCCTTATTATAATTCGCAGTTGATCTTAAATGCGTGATTTCTTTGTTAATAAAGTTATTTAATCGAAGATTCCCATTTTTTCGGTTTGAATGTATTTCATCATCCAAATGCCTTGTATAGGGATGATACAATGTGTTTATTCCAAGAGGTTTGTCTTCTATTTGACTGAAATATTTTTCGACCGTTGTTCCACCTGTTTTCGGAATATGTATAAAACATACTTTCATTTTTGGAAAAAAGGGCATTATATAAACCTATTTATATAATACAAATAAATAACATTACTTCGTAATACTTAATGCATAAGGATTTTTTTGTAACATTTGTTTCATATCTAAAGTATCCATTCGATCATTACCCAGTCCCGAATATAATTGCTGTTTTCCTTGCAATTGACCTAAATTCTCTTGACCTGGACCACGGAAGTTTGTAGGTCCCGCCACATAATTTTGACTCAATTTGTTTACACGATCCCCGCATTTGATATTTTGATTGTTATTCATCAAAGACATATTACCCGGAACCATACGACCATCAATCGTCGATGACTTCACCTCATTGTTACGTTGTCTATATTCTGCATCATGAGGACGTAATCCACGCGCACCGGCTTGTGCACTCGAGTTACCCGCATAATAGAAATCCGATTGTGTCATACGTGCATTAATAACAGGTTGGTTTGGAGTAACACCATAAGCACCCTTATCGAAAGCTTTCGTGCCGGAGTTCAAGTGCATTTTGGTATTTTCAGTTGTTTCGCGAATCGTTGTATTCGGACGATCTGCCGGATTAAATACATAGGACAATGGCACATTGGTCGTAGCATTTGAATAAGGACGCAAATTTCCAACCGTATTTTCTTTACGAGAAGGACGCACCACGTCCAATAAAGGTGCAACTACCGAACCAATGGCACCACCAATCGCGCCGAAATAGTCGTCTTGTTTGTTTGCACTACGATTATTGGCATAAGCGACTTGGGATTTTGCTCCAAAGTCACTATCTCGTGCACCACCCTTTCCGGTTGCTGCTGCTGCGGAAATCGGAACTGCTCCTAAATGATGGTTCTTTGAAGGCATATATTCACCTTCCACATACGACGTTTTCGAATCACCGCCCGCAATACCCGAATATTCTGTAGTGGTCTCCGGGCGATTCGTATAACGGTCTTCTTGAATTGGACGTAATGTTTGAGCCTTTTCTTGACCCGTTGTCGTAAAATAACGTTCAGATCCAAAATCAAATGTCTTTTCCGGCAATTTCTTTTCGACCCGGCCTAGTTCACCGCGATTTTTAATATGTGTAGAAGCAGGACCTTCGTGACCAATCATCGACACCCCGGATGCCTTGCGGTGATTGTTTACGCGTAATTCGTCTACGGTTTTTGGTAACCATGTTTCACGTTCCATCATACCGGAATTATAACCGCCTAAACCTTCTGTTGTATATCCAAGACCCAAGCCAGGTCCAACGGTTTCCTGTTTAAAGGGAACTACATTCGCCATCTTTAAACTTGGATTCACACGGGATTGCATGAAATCACTTTGATTGGGTGCACCATAAGCCCATTGATAATTTTCGTTTGGAGCAAATAACGGTGCTTGTTCCTTTTTATCGATTGTTTGGGACCCGTTTCCGGTATATGTGTCCATTAAACCCTCATTTTGATTGGCTTCAAACTTACGACCTCGCACTTTACCTCCAAAATAAGGTACCATATTATTATGTTTAAAGTAGTCACTATCGACTTTTTGTCCGCTTAATGCAATGAAACCCTCTGAACCATCATCGGAATCAGTATTCATACCCGTTTTGGACTGCCAATGTTCGTTTTTCAATATATTCTTTGGATCAGCTAAATTGAAGAATTTATCTGTATAGGACTCACCATTGTATTTATTGTCTACTGCTAATTTTGTGGTAATATCTAATGCCGGATCGCGAATGGGAATTTCACTTGGATAATTTGCATTGGGAATGTTTGTGTTTGGTAATTCCATTTCCGTTGTATTATTGGTTTGAAATCCTTCTTCCGATTCTTCATTATTGTTTGATTTGCTAATGAAGTATAAACTACTTAATGCTACTAAAGGTATCGCTAATTCCATTGTATATAACAAGATATATACAATAGACACAATATATATTTTACTTTTCTTTATTTTCTAGAAAAATCGTCCGTTGTTAATTTCGGTTTGTAGTTATCTTTCTCTAAAATACGTGTTTGAATATTGTCGTGAAACGGTTTCTCTACATTCGCTTGCGGATTAATAAAAGGAGTTTCCCATACTGGATGCTCTAAATCTCTATACATCCATGCAGGATGACTCGCACGACTTTCTTCCACAAAAGGACGTGCATTTGGATATGAAATGGCCTTGGAATGCACCTTTTCTTCACTATAATTGTTTAGTTCAACATTGTCGCGATTCAAATTGCGTGTTAATCCCATTAAATCGCTTTCTAAATGAATATTGTTTGTATTTAAATTCGCACCGAATTCTTGCAATCGCACATGCACGTCTTCTTGGAATGGCATTGTCGAACCTGGTCCCGGCTTATCTAACATATATCGCCCGGCATAGGTCATTTCTTCTAATTGCTTTTTAATTCGAACTTCATCATCATGGAATCTTGTAAATGACATTTATACTCGTATATATGGGGTGCATAAAAAATAGTTAATCAAATAAATACATAAAATTCCAAGACACTTATTATTAATAAATGTCTAAAGTTCCAAGACTGTGTTTAAATATGATCGTGAAAAACGAAAGCGCTATTATTATTCGCCTCTTGGAATCCGTTATCCACTATATTGATTCTTATTGTATTTGCGACACGGGTAGTAGTGATAATACAATGGAATTGATTCAACAGTTCACCTCTAAACACAATATTACGGGGGTTTTATACAAAGAACCCTTTCGCGACTTTGGTTACAATCGCAGCCACGCACTTAAAAAATGCTGTGCAATGGAAAATGTCGATTTTATTTTACTACTAGACGCCGATATGGTTCTTCATGTTGATGAAAGCATTTCTCCGCGTGTTTTCAAAAAGCATTTGTCCAAGAGTTCGGCTTTTTATTTATACCAAGGAACCGCGCATTTTCAATACAAAAACGTTCGGATTGTGAAAAAGGATTTGGATCTCTCTTATTGGGGCGTTACACATGAATATTTGGTTCTTCCTAAAGATTGTAAAACAAATGAAATAAGTAAATCGCAAGTTTTCATCAAGGATTTGGGCGACGGAGGCTCCAAAGAACACAAATTTCCAAGAGATATTGCCCTCTTGGAAAAAGCCTTGGAAACAGAACCCAATCACCCGCGATATTTGTTTTATTTAGCCAATAGTTACCGGGACAATAAACAATATAACGAGGCCATTGCCACGTATTTGAAAAGAATAAACGCCGGACATTGGATCGAAGAAGTGTATTATAGTTATTATAGCATCGGTAATTGTCTTTTGTTTTTAGAAAAACCAAGAGAAGCGATTATGTGGTATTTAGATGCCTATGAAATCATGCCCCAACGCGTTGAAAATCTCCATAAAATCGTCCATGTTTACCGTCTTCAAGAAAAATACAAACTGGCAGTCCATTTTTATCAAATGGCTAAAGAAAGTTTAGCCAACTATCCCCCAAACACCTATCTTTTCATGGAAAAAGACGTGGTCGACTTCAAACTCGACTATGAATATTCCATATGCGCCTATTATTGCAATGAAAACCCCAGTGTTTTAAGCAAACTTTCTATGAAGCTTCTTGGAAATAACCAAATTCATATGCCCATTGCGCAAAGTATTTTGTCCAACTATCGTTTTTATTGTAGTTCTTTACAAAAGAAACACGACCCCTATTACGACGACTTATTGACCTGCTTTCGGTCTTGTAATGAACCACTCGACGGATTCAATCCCAGCACACCGACCCTTCTCAAAATCGACGACCATTGCTATTTGCTAAATGTCCGCTATGTGAACTATCACATCGATCAAAACGGTCTTTACGACAATCCTTCAAACATTATTTCCAAGAACATGATGTATAAAATCACGAAAACCCAAGGAAAATGGACCGTTTCTCATAAAGCGGAACTCAAATATGACGACTCCTTGGACGGTTATTATTGCGGTTTGGAGGATATTCGTCTTTACATTCACAGCACGGATCCATTGCAAATCGGATATATATGCAATCGCGGAATAGCTAGAAATAACATACAAATTGAAACCGGATTGCTAAATGAATGTTTAGAGGAAACACGAGAATCCATTGTTTTGCCATCCCCTCTAAACAAGCCTGTTGAGAAAAACTGGGTTTATATGGATCAAAAAACGCCTAAATCAATGGTTTATAGTTGGTTTCCTCTTTGTCTTGGAAATATAGAAAAGAAAACGTTCGTAAAGACCGTTCAACACAAAAGTCCAATGTTCTTTTCTAACATGCGAGGGTCTTGTTTGGGTATTCATTTCCAAGACAAAGAAGAAACCTGGTTTCTATGTCATTACGTTGTTTTCGATACAAAACGGTATTATTATCATTGTATGGTCGTCTTAAATAACAATGATTATAGCATTAAAAATTACACGAGATTGTTCAGTTTTGAGAAAAACCCCATCGAATATTGTTTAGGCATTGTTTACGAACAAGAAAAAAACGGATTTTTGATTTCCTATAGCCTAAATGACATGTGCTCGCGGTTTATACACATTCCGAAAACGGAGTTTGATAAACTCATGATGAACCCAACTCTTCCACTGGATTGTAACTAGCCTCTTTACATCGACCATACGTTTTCCTGTGAAATTGACAAATCCCGTGTTCTTGGATTCCGAGTAAATGTTGCTTGGTTCCATAACCTTGGTTCTTATTTAGGCAATATCGATCAACCAAATCCGGATATTTAGCACATAATTGTTCAATATATTCATCGCGACTGACCTTTGCTAATATCGACGCTGCTGCAATATTCGTAAACCGATTGTCACCACCCTCGAACGTGTCGTGAGGCAACGTTAACAACTGTTCGGAGGTGTCGTCGAAATAACTGTAAGGCTTGAAATCGTTTCCGTCAACCATGAGAAACACGCCGTCTTTTCCGAGTTTTTCCACGATTGAATTTATTGCTTGATGCATTCCTTTAAATACAGATTGACGAATATTAATCGCGTCAATAACATCGTGTTCCACATATTCAACACTCCACGCCACTGCATTTTCCTTAATATATTCCGCGACTTCTTTGATTTTCTTCTTTGACGAAAACTTCTTGGAATCCTTCATTAAATCGTGGCGAAATTCATTGTTTTTAGGTAAAACGACGGCTCCAACATATAAACGACCAAACAAAGGTCCCCGACCGGCCTCGTCAACACCGATTTCGATTTTATTTTCTTCATTGTAAAAAGTTGCTAATGATGATGTCATTGTTTTAAGATATTACTAACGGATCATTATTTTCAATTTTATTAGGCTGGTTATTTAGTCATTATTTTCCAACTATAAAGTATATTACATACGAAATGAAAGGTATCAAATTATCTCCTCTAAACCTGTTTATTATCTTGGTCCTTGTATTGATTTTTTCATTGGTAATCGGATATTCTGTGCGCGAATCTTTTAAGGAAGGCATGGAAACAACTACTACAGCAACAATGAAATCATATGCACCTTATAGTGATGCACAATTACTAATTATCAAGCCTAGTGATGATTCAAGTGGCGCCATTTACTTTGATCCCGTATACGGAAACATTGTAAATGTTTTAGACGATTCTGATTCGACTACCAGTTCTATGTCACCAGGCGGCGCGAGTAATTCAAATGGACAATATGTAATTGTTACACGAAGCGGAAACTCCGTTGATAAAGTTGATTTAGCAAATGCAAAGAAGATCGATATGTTGCAAGGAACAAAAGAATCTTGGTCATATAACTTTGCTGGTTCTACCATCATATACGTAACATGGGATACCAAAACCGTCATTTACTTGTTAGACAATGTTTCGGGTGAAATGAAGAGCATTTATATTTCTACATATGTAAGTGATTCGAAACAAACAAATTTAGTGGATAACAGTCTTCACGGAAGCAAATTGCCATCCGGTACTAGCACCGTTGTTCCTTCCATGCATCAAGAATCCACTGTAAATGGCGTCGAAGCATGGCAAATCAGCGAAAACGTATACTTCAATTTCCAAAAGGGTATTTACATTAAAACAAACTCCGGATACAATAATGCTCACGATTCTCAAGCCGTTTCCGGAAGTATTTTGGCTTACGATTATACTAACAATCGCGCGGTTGTTTCCACCAAAATTGCATTGAACCAATCTCCAGCTGCTATTGTATTGATCATTGTAAATCAAGGCACAAGTGACGCATCTGCTTCAAACAACTATCAAGTCAACACAACCGCACGTGTTAATTATGATAATACAAGTGGTAATACCTCGAAAGGAAACGGACATTCAAATAATTCCTCTGGAGGAAACGGTACATCCGGAGATAGCTGTGCTCCTAAAAAGAAATCGTGCGATGATGACTCCGACGACGAAAATCCATACATCTTGAAAACACAAGTCGTTCCACCCGTGTGCCCCATGTGTCCTACACAATGCGACACGCCTCCTGCAGACAACACATCTAGCGGTTGCAGTGTAACCGTGAACGACCAAGGTCAATTGATTGACTGTAGTGGAAATGTGATTAAACCTCCTTCTTCCATTAGCCCCGATTATTATTTTGGACAGGGTCTAGCTGAAACCGCTCAATCTGCGATTCAAACAACCGGAAGCACAATCGATACTGGAATCACCAGTGCTACCGATTTGGCCGGAAAAACACTAGATACTGCGGGTGGTGCTCTAGACACTGGTCTAAGTACTGCCGGAAAAGCCGTATCCGATGTGACTTCCGGTGCCGAAGGAGCCATTACAGGTGTTACAAAGGATATTACAGGTATGATCTCAGGTCTTGGAAAAGACGTGACGGGTATAGCAACACAAGGAATTCAACAAACGGGAGGTTTGGCCTCCCAAACGGTAGGTTCTGCTACTGGACTTGCGAGCCAAACCATCGACACAGGTGCGAATCTTCTTTATAGCACCGGACAAGGCGTATATGACATTGCACAACAAGGAATCTATAGAGATCCTTACGGTGTATACAGAAATGCATACGGACAACCCGTTGAAGCACCTATGATGCAACAATCAACCTATCCAGGTGCTCCTGTATATCCTACTGGAAGATACCAAGGATATGGAACATGCTCCATGCCTTACCCAATGCCTCAATCTGGATATGATCCTATGCCAGTAACCAACGACTTCTCTCAATTTACATAAATCAATAATGGAATTTTATAATTTGTTCGTTTATAAGCAAATTATAAAAAAAAGACCTAAAGTAGGGAGCCATAGTCAATTATGGATTATAATGATGTTTTGAGCCGTAAAAATATAGAAACTGAAATCACACATTTATTACAAAATTACGACGAGCTATGCAAGGACATACAATTCAAAAAAGGGATTTATTTGTACGGTGCCCCGGGAAGTGGTAAAACGTATTTTGTGGAAAAACTCCTTCAAACATTAAATTACGACGTGATTAAATACGACGCGGGAGATGTTCGAAATAAATCGCTCATTGATACCATTACGTCGAACAATGTGTCCAATATGAACGTCTTGGACATGATGAAAGGGAAAAAACGGAAAATCGTGATTTTAATGGATGAAATAGACGGCATGAACAATGGCGACAAAGGCGGGATTAATGCACTCATTAAACTGATCCGTCAGAAAAAGACGAAGAAACAGAAGCTCGAGAATTTCACTTTAAACCCGATTATTTGCATTGGGACCTATTACATGGACAAGAAAATCAAGGAACTCATGAAAGTGTGCAATGTGTTCGAAATGAACACGCCGACCACGCAGCAAATCGAAAGATTGATCGATCCGTTTTATTCGGAAAAGGTGTTTTCGTGCAAAACGGGTGTCTTGGACTATATTCAAGGCGATTTACGGAAACTCAAATTCATCGAAAACCTTTTTCGTAATAATGCAAATCAAATAAGCGAAGAAAGTTTGCACCACATTTTCCAGCAAAAATCGTGTAATGAGGATTCAAAAGAAATGACGAAAAACCTTTTCGTGAATTATATACCTTTTGAGGAACACAACATCAAATTGAACGATAATGACCGCACAATCGTAGCCTTGCTATATCATGAAAATATTATTGACGTTTTAAACAAGAAAAAGGGCAATCACAACGACTTCTATTTGTCTTTCTTGGAAAACATATGTTTTTCGGATTATTTCGACCGAATTACTTTCCAAAACCAAATCTGGATTTTCAACGAAATGAGTTCGCTCATGAAAACGTTTTATAATAATTTCCTGTTTCACGATTACTTCAAAAAGGAAAAAAAAGGAACGTGTTTGCTAAAGGAAGTTCGGTTTACAAAAGTATTGACCAAATATTCCACGGAATACAACAATTCATTGTTTTTAAACCATCTTTGTCAACAACTCAATATGGAGAAAAAAGACGTATATGCCTTGTTTCAAGAACTAAGATATACGTTTAAAGAAGGCGATGAGGACTTTTCCACGTTATTTGAACCAGGACAATCACTCGAACATTTATTTGACGGCTATGAAATCAGCAAATTAGATATTCGGCGTATGTATCGATTTTTAGACAAAGTTGTCAAAAGAGAACAAACAATCGACGAAATCGAATAATGTCATATAATTGACTAGGTATGTTTAGCCTATTTCATGTATAATCTATAATATATACATGATCACGCACATAGCGAATCATTTTTATAATTATTCTTTTGTTTATTTTATCATACTCGCCATATGTATCATTGGAATTTGCTATTTGACATCGCGCTACGAATCTTTTTCTAGTAAACCCACGGAAAAATCAACCAAAAACGAAGTAAAAGGACGCGGATATAGCGACAATAGCGCCCCTTATATTGAACCAATTTTTTACGAAAATTTCATTAGTCCCACACAAGCCCAAGAAATTTTAGACAAAGCCCATCCATTATTTAGGGAAAGTACCGTCGTATCTGGCTCTGATGAAAAAGTCCGAAAAAGTGAAACCGCATGGCTTTCTAAAAACGAAACCCCTGTCAAAGAAATCGTGGAAAAAGTTTGCGAAATAACCAATATTCCTTTTTCGCATGCTGAAAAAATGCAAGTCGTCAAATACGGACCCAATGGCTTTTACAATCAACACTGGGACGCTGCATGTGAAGACAGCCCGGAATGCGTGGAATTCGAGAAAAACGGCGGACAACGCAAAATCACCATGCTCATCTATTTAAATGATGACTTTGAAGGAGGCGAAACCGAGTTTCCGAATCTAAAAACATCCTACAAACCCAAACGTTGCGGTGGTCTGTTATTTAGGAGTTTAGAGGAAGGCGGTGGACATAAATGTCATCCAAAAGCATTGCACGCAGGTGTGCCCGTGAAAAGTGGGCAAAAATACATCTGTAATGTGTGGCTTCGTGAAACACCGCACCAAGAATAATCGTTAGAATACCTGTATTTCAAACTACAGCTATTACATCTATGAACAATCAACATTTTGAAACACAATATAGTGCTATTGTGGAACCAAAATACGGACCCCATCGCGATATAACCAAGGATACAATTCTCACCCATAATATTGGAACACCTCATTCTTATTCTATACCGAAATACAAACGTGTGGATATGACGCAATATCATAGTTATAGCATTGACCCGGTTGGATGTAAGGATGCGGACGACGCCTTTTCCATATATACAGAAAACAACAAAGTCTATTTAGCCATTCACATTGCCGATCCAACGGAATATATTGAACTAAATTCCGCCCTTTGGAAAGATATTGTCCAGCGAACCACCACCAAATATCCCTCCAATCGTCCTCCCATTCACATGATGCCGCAAGACGTCTTGGAATTATCCAGTTTACAAGGAGACGAAAACGGCACCCAGAAAAACGCCATTTCCGTGGTCAGTGAAATCAATCCAACTACTTACGAACCATTACACGGAATTAAACTACTCTTTACAACCATCACTGTCAAAAAGAACCATGCTTTTAGTTATCAGAGTGCATCAAA
>MDTG01205371.1_pt1 | contig 13050 bp, 11 predicted proteins | sample 811421 | NCBI WGS metagenome assembly MDTG01 (sample SAMN05326645, study PRJNA326480) | marine metagenome | isolation source: seawater | place: Pacific Ocean: South East | collected 2011
AGCATGGGCACGTGTTCGGTATCATAGACCTCGTTGAATAAATCCAATTTCTCTGGTTCCACATCCATGGAGGCGATGAATAGATAAGGTGCTGGGGCCATGACAGAAATTCCTTAAAAATTATGATTGAAAACGAGCCGCTGGGTCTAATTCATCGACGCGCCGCCGTCCACGGGCAAAATTTGGCCCGTAATCCAACGCGAATCTTCGCAAGCGAAGAACAGGGCTGCGGGCGCAACCATCTCCGGCTCACCCAGGCCCAAAAGGTGCTTATCTATCATTGCCTGGTCTGGGCCTGAGTCATTGCCCGCCGACATCAGCGCCTTGACCCGTTCAGTCATTACCGCGCCTGGCGCGATGGCATTGACGCGGATCCCCTTCGGCGCGCACTGCACAGCCAGGGCCATGGTCAGCGTGACAATCCCACCCTTGGCCGCGGTATAACCATCGGCGCCCACGGTCCCAATCATTGAGCGGATGGAGGCCGTGTTAATGATGGAGCCACCGCCTCTCATCGCCATGTGCGGGATTACGGATCGGCATGCTGCAAAGGGCCCAAACAGATTAAGTGCAATAGCCGCGTCGAATTCATCCAGGGGCATGTTCAGAAGATGATCGTCCCGGGGTGTCGCCCCGCCAGCGTTGTTGTACAAAATGTCAATACCGCCAAAGTCGGTAGCGAAGGTCTCCACGGCAGTTTCGATCCGACCGCCGTCGGTGACGTCAACCTTGAGAAACTTTGCCATTCCGCCCGCGGCTGTAATCTCGACAGCGATCTGCTCACCCTCTTCGGTCTTGATATCCATGAGGCCGAGCGTCGCGCCCTCATCGGCGAACAGCTTGGCGCTGGCCCGCCCAATTCCCGACGATGCGCCAGTGATTAAGGCGACTTTTCCTTGCAGTCGTTTCATGGCTTGTCTCTTAATGCTTTCAGAACTGTCCTGTCATAGGACGGCGGCAATGATAAAAACAAGACCGAACGGAACGTTAAGATGAACTTCGACGCTTTGTTTGCGAAGACCGGTAACAAGGTCGTGCGTTGCGGCCTCGTCGGCATTGGAGATTTTGGTGCAAGTCTGCTTGCCCAAGCGGAACACGTGCCCAACTTGAAGATTGCGCTGATTTGCGACCGGGATCCGGCGCGCATGACGGCGGCAGTGGCCGCTGCCGGCGCGGACGCAGCCGAACTAGTCATGGTGCAGGACATGGATGACGCGGACGACATTCAGCTGGACGTTCTGGTTGAAGCCACTGGCAATCCCGAGGCGGCCGCAGCAGTTGGTGAACAGGCCATTGATCGCGGACAGCATTTGGTCATGGTTTCCAAAGAGGCTGCCATCGTGGCAGGGCCCATCCTGCACGCGAAGGCCCGCGCAAAGGGCTTGGTCTATACGGAAGTAGAAGGCGACCAGCCGAGCCTGCTGATCGGGCTCATGAGCTGGGCCAAAACCATCGGCCTCGATGTACGCGCCGCCGGCAAATCTAGTGAGTACGATTTCGTCCTCGGTCCAGATGATTTACTCACCTGGAGAAATCAACGTCACTCGAACTCCGGTCTGACCGCCCTGTGGGAGCGTAACAATATATCCTGGCGAGAAATAACTGATGCTCGCCAGGCCTGCGCAACGAACCTTGGATTACCGACCCGCACAGTCCCCGACTTCTGTGAGATGGGCGTCGTCGTCAACGCCTCGGGCTTCACCCCCGACCGACCCGAGTTCCATACGCCGATCTTGCGACCAACCGAATTAGCCGAAGCCTTTAAGCGGAGTGCCGAAGGTGGACTTTTAGCGGGTGATCGTCGCATCGACGTGTTTAACTGTCTGCGCCGCGCCGACGAGGCTAGTTTCGCCGGCGGCGTTTTTATCCTGGTCAATAGTCACGATGACAAGACCTGGGAGCTACTTCGCGATAAGGGACATATCGTCGCCGAAGATTCCGGCGTTGCCGTTCTCTACAACCCGCAGCACCTGCTGGGCATCGAAGCGCCGATCACCATTCTGGCGGCGGGGCTCTTGGGCATGCCCACTGGCGCTACCGATCCCAAACCTGTGATCGATCTGGTGGCGCGAACAAACCGAGATTTCGCCGCCGGGGAGAGGCTTACCATCACGGACGCGCACCACCACGAAGTGTCGGGCCTAAACCCCGAACTAATCCCCGCCGTCCGCTTCGCAGCAGCCAATCCCTGTCCCTATTACCTAGCGACCGGCGCGCAACTGCGCCAGGACGTGCCGGCCGGCACATTGATAACGGCGGGAATGCTGGAGGCGAACATGGGAACCGTCCTCGCGCGCCTGCGGGGAGAACAAGATCAGCATTTCGGAGTTCAGTAATGGTGCGTTATCCGAGACAAGATAAGGACACACGTGTCAATACAAATACGCGCAGTTCTCCTGTTCACAGCGTTGCCGGGTCTTCCACTGGCTGCTTATATAATACGTAGAAGCCGCGAGGGGATGTATAATGAAAGTCACCGCTGTCGAGACCATCCTGGTTGAAGAATTTCCTAACCTGACTTGGGTTCAGATCCATACGGACGAGGGCCTGGTCGGCCTGGGCGAGACCTTTTTTGGCGCGCCCGCCGTGGCGGCACAAGTGCACGATTTCATCGCACCCTACCTAATTGGCAAGAACCCATTACAGATCGAACGCCATCACACAAAACTTCTGCCCTACGCAGGGCAGGGTGGATCAGGCGTTGAAATGCGCGCCGCGTCTGCTATCGACGTGGCACTTTGGGACGTCTTCGGCCAATCCATCAATAAGCCGGTCTATCAGGCGCTGGGCGGGGCCACGCGGGACGATGTGCGTGTCTACAACACTTGTGCTGGTTACCAGTACGTGCGCAAAGCACCGGCCCAGGTGACCGACAACTATGGCCTCAACCCAAAAAACTCCCCTGGGCCCTACGAAGATCTGGAGGGCTTTCTCAATACGGCTGACGAACTGGCTCACTCGCTCCTAGAGATGGGCATCAACGGCATGAAGATTTGGCCCTTCGATTTCGCCGCCGAGGCCTCGGGCGGCCAATACATCTCAAATCAAGATCTTAAAACGGCGTTGGAGCCTTTTGAAAAGATACGGGGCGCCGTCGGCGATGAAATGGAAATCATGGCTGAATTACACTCCATGTGGAACGTACCATCGGCAAAGCGCATCATCGGCGCCCTTGAGGGCTTTGATCTAACATGGATTGAGGACCCGGTATTTATGGACGAATTGGAAAAGGTGGGCGAGGTGGTCGCATCAACCCATGCCCCTATCGCTGTTGGTGAGCTTTTAGGCGGCAAGGCGCAATTCCGCGACCTTTTGGAACAAGGCGTAAGCCTGGCGATCATGGATATCGTCTGGGGTGGTGGGCTGACGGAGGCGCGCAAAGTCGCTGCCTTGGCCGACACCTTCGGCGCGCCGTTTACGGGTCACGATTGCACAGGGCCAATCGCGTTGACCGCATCGGTACACATGACCATGCACGTGCCCAACGTATTTATTCAAGAGATAGTTCGCGCTTTTTATTACGGTTGGTACCAAGACCTCGTTACAGAGCTTCCGCCGATTGACAAAGGCCGCATTACCGCACCTGCTGGACCTGGCCTTGGCACAGCGCTAAACCCAGACGTTCCTAAGCGTGCGGACGCCACGGTCAAGAAAACCACTGCTAATGATCTCTAATAGCGTTTCCAATCATCTCTGACTTGGACTTGGATCAAGCCCTCAAGTTACATCGCAGACAAGCACTTCATCCTATGAAGAACGGCCGGGGTGACGATCTATTCGAGAATGTCTCTGTCAGCAAATATCCTAGACATCGCACCAAATACGAGAGAGGCAAAAAGTAGGTTCAATAACTCGCAACCGTATTCCTAACAACAGTAAAAATATAGTATCTGATTAGCCACATCCGGAGTTTTAATACGAGGGCAGATCAATCACGGTTTCGTGCAATTTTAATTATAATTGAGCTCTAAGTTCGATTGAAAATTTCTCTTTAAATATAGCCTCTAGCTCAGGGTAACAGCATCCATACCTTATTACGGTGAAATCACGAAAATCAATTATGGTACTCGAGAGCCCCTCTGGGTTGGCGTATTTTGAAGTTCCATGATCAATGATAATATCCGCTACTTCAATTAGCTCTGGCTCAATGTCTGCAACTTTGAATTTGCTGCCTGTAAGCGAGATGTTTGCGGAAGACCCGAATGCGGGTTTATTTCTCTTATAGCATAAATTTGCCAACCCATCGTGAAATTGTCCCGCATTTAACAGCATATCCAAAGTTCCAGATTTTGAGGATGTGTCTATTACGTATTCATCTACATCTCTGAGAAGTGGATGGTTCTCGTTGAATGGTGCAACGGTCGAAAAAGGAAAATTAAACTCATTTATAAGCGCGTGTTGTATTTCACGTTTATCTTCCGTCAAATCGTGCAAATCAATTGAGTAATTTAGGGACGCGAACATTCCACTTGGTTTGTCAAGACTTCGCCTTTTGGCGGCAAAGATTGACTTAAGTGCGCTCTCCGTATGCCCGATAATCGCATAAGCGACGTCCAATGGGACGATTGCAATTCCGCCATCTATGATAATATCAAATACTGCTGAAACATCAGCCTCGACTTTTTGGTCACTAAGTTGCACAGCTTTTACCTCGGAATTCCAGTCACTCAAAACACCACGAAACGCGTATATTCATATTCAAGAACATTTCATACTCGCATCTCACCGCGATGATTAAAAATATTAATCAAGATAAGATGAATTAGGTTATATTTATAGTACAACCTGGATAACTGCGAATGATTTACATTCGCAACAAGAAAATAATCGGCATATTAACGAGTGCAGATAAGCCTAAAAAGATTAAGGTATTTAAACATAACGTTAGATAATAACGCATATATTTCATATAGTTAAATGTTCTCTCTAGCGTCATCATTCTTTATAAATCACCAGCGGTGCCATGCGTAATATGCATAGGGGGAATCATAAATATAGATCGTATATAGTGTTAAGGTATTAAGCATCAGAGACTAAATCAGTAGAAGGGAGGAAGAAAATGTTACGCAAAATTAAAAATAACAAATTCAAATTTGCGTCCATTGTTTCCGCACTTTCAATAGTTGTAGGTGCTCAAACAATTGCCGCAAACAAAGCTGAAGCCGGTGGTACTCTTAGGGTAGGTATGACGGCGGCAGATATACCATTGTCTTACGGTCAGCCAGATAATGGCTTTGAGGGGTTCCGATTTATGGGGCTAATGCTCTACGATGCTCTCATTAATTGGGACCTTAAGGCCGTTGATAGGCCCTCCGGTCTAGTGCCTGGACTAGCAGAAAGTTGGTCTGTAAATCCAAATGATCAAACAAAGTGGACTTTCAAATTGCGCCAAGGTGCAAAATTCCATGATGGCTCGGAATTTGACGCGGATGCGGTAATCTTCAACTTTGACAAATTGTTCAAGAAAGACGCACCCCAATACAGCGCCAGACAAGCCTCACTGGTGAACTTTCGTATACCGGCATTCAAATCTGTTAAAAAAATTGATAAGTACTCGGTGGAGTTCACGACAAAAGCACCGGACAGCTTCTTCCCATTTCAAGTTGTGTACATTTTGATGGCAAGTCCTGCACAATGGGAAAAAATGGGAAAAGACTGGAAAAATGTTGCTAATTCACCGTCTGGTACTGGTCCTTGGAAACTTACGAAACTGGTAGCTCGAGAGCGTGCCGAATTCGTGCCGAACACTGAGCATTGGGACAAGGGGCGCGTCCCCAAGCTGGATAAAGTGATAACTCTTCCCATACCAGACCCGAATGCTCGCACCGCAGCACTATTGTCCAAACAAGTCGATTGGATTGAAGCCCCGGCTCCTGATGCTATCCCAAGAATGAAATCCGGCGGCATGAAGATCGTTTCAAATGTATACCCACATATCTGGTCGTACCATTTGAGCCGTCTGCCTGGTTCTCCTTGGAATGATGTGAGGGTTCGTAAGGCAGCTAATCTGGCTATCGATCGAAAGGGCTTAGTCCAGTTGTTGGGCGGGTATGCGATTGCCGCAAAGGGGCACGTAACGCCGCAAGACAAATGGTATGGTTCGCCATCTTTTAACATCAAACATGACCCTGCGGCTGCTAAAGCTCTCTTAAAAGAGGCAGGATTTGGGCCTAAAAAAAGGGTAAAGGCCAAGATCTTAATATCAGCTAGTGGATCAGGTCAGATGCTGCCACTCCAAATGAATGAATACATTCAGCAAAACCTCAAAGAAGTGGGCATTGATACCGAACTTGAAGTAATGGAATGGCAAGCGCTTCTTGATCGTTGGCGCGCAGGTGCTAAGTCTGCGCAAAATGCCGGCGCACATGCAATTAATGTCAGCTACACTACACAGGATCCGTTTAGTGGCTTTACCCGCTTTCTCCGCAGTGACTTAGCTGCCCCCAGTGGCGTCAATTGGGGTGTGTACAATGACCCTGAAATGGATGAGCTTCTCAAGAAAGCATCAAGCTCTTTTGATCCAAATGAACGCGACAAGTGGTTGGCGAAAGTTCACACGAAAGAGGTGAATGAAGCGCTATTCATTTGGGCTGTGCATGATGTAGCTCCCCGAGCGATAAACCCGAAAGTTAAGGGCTATCGCCAAGCTCGAAACTGGTTTCAGTCTCTAACTGGCGCCTACATCGATTAACAATACGGCTAAAGCAGAAACAGCTGAATAATAGCAGGTCCATCCAGTCTGGATGGACCTGCAGGCTGTGGAAATTTTGGCTAAACAGGACGGCAAATGACAGCATACATCTTACGCAGGATACTGTATGTGATCCCGATTAGTTTGGGCGTCACTGTCCTGATATTTGCTTTGGTTCATATTGCACCCGGCGATCCCTTGAACGCTGTCGTGGCACCTGATGCTCCAGCAGAAACTGTTGAACAACTGCGAAAAGATTACGGGTTTGATAAACCATTACCTATTCAATACCTGTTGTGGCTGAAGCGAGCGGTTATTGGTGATTTTGGAGTTTCTATTGCGACTGGCCGTCCTGTCGCCGATGCTTTGTTACGAGCGATCCCGAATACGTTAATGCTGGCCGTTGGCGCATCGGTTTTGGGCTTTTTTCTCGGCGCATTTTTTGGAGGCCTTGCTGGTTACTTTCAAGGCCAATGGCTAGATAAATTATCTACCACTATTGCTATTACTGGAATTAGTGTGCCCCATTATTGGCTTGGCATAGTATTGGTTATAATTTTTTCTGTTGAAATGAATGTATTGCCTGCGATGGGCATGGGACCTGGCGGTTCATCCTCATGGGAATGGGACATCGCTCATTTAAAACATCTCGTTCTGCCCGTTATTACTTTGTCGGTTATACCCATGGGTATCGTAACCCGAACAACACGAGCAACTGTATCAGAGATCCTCAATCAGGAATTTGTTCAGGCCCTGCAAGCAAAGGGGCTTTTAGGTCGACAGGTTTTATTGCACGTCATTAAAAATTCAGCTCCCACCGTGCTGGCTGTTATGGGACTTCAGCTTGGCTATCTTCTCGGAGGGTCAATATTGATAGAGACGGTATTCTCTTGGCCGGGTACTGGATTCCTTCTCAATGATGCGATTTTCCGACGCGATATTCCGTTACTTCAAGGCACTATCTTGGTTTTGGCTATGTTCTTTGTATTTCTGAATCTGATCGTTGACATTGGCCAAGCCATTATTGATCCGCGTATGGGGAGGAATTGAGCGTGGATAAAAATATAGAGGGGGTTGATGTTGCGCAGGTTGCCGTTCAATCAAGAGGTTATTGGGCCACTGTATTTAACCGCCTCAGGTATGACAAAGTAACGATCTTATGCTTTGTCGTCGTACTTTTGATAATTTTTTCGGCCGTTTTTGCGGATATCTTATCCCCGGCAGACCCCTATGAAACAAGTATGCTTAAGCGGCTGAAACCAATTGGTTATCCCGGCTATCCTCTGGGTAGTGACGAATTAGGTCGCGATATGCTCACGCGTCTCCTGTTTGGAGGACGTCTATCTCTCGTCATGGGCATATTACCTGTGGTTTATGCCTTGATAATTGGTGGGGCGCTCGGACTTTTTGCAGGGTTTATGGGCGGCAAAGCTAATATGGCGATTATGCGGACCATGGACGTATTTTATGCATTCCCATCCGTTTTATTGGCGATTGCTATCTCGGGGACACTTGGGGCCGGCATTGGTAATGCAATAGTCTCATTAACAATTGTTTTTATATCTCCAATTGCGCGGATTTCCGAAAGTGTAACAACCCAGGTCCGCAGTTATGACTATGTTGAGGCGGCTCGCGCAAGTGGCGCGGGGAACTTTACGATCATTCGTGTCCAGGTATTAAGCAATGTATTGGGACCAGTTTTTATTTACGCAACAAGTCTGATTAGTGTGAGTATTATTTTAGCCTCGGGGTTGAGTTTTCTAGGATTAGGAACTGAGCCGCCAGAGCCAGAGTGGGGCTTAATGCTTAATACCCTGAGGCAATCAATTTATGTCTCGCCGTGGGTCGCAGCATTGCCGGGGGTGGCAATCTTTCTTACCTCGTTAAGTTTCAATTTATTAAGCGATGGATTGCGAAGCGCGATGGATATAAGGATGAGTTAGTATGATTAGAGAGCCTCACCCTTCTCCCAAAGAACTAGATGATAAAAATCACCCAATCTTGCAGGTGCGCAACTTAAAAAAATACTTTCCTGTTTTAGGCGGTATTTTCAACAATCGCATTGCTGACGTTCAAGCCGTGGATGACATAAGCTTCAGCGTACACAAAGGGGAGACGCTCGGTATTGTGGGAGAGTCCGGATGCGGAAAATCAACCACTGCTCGATTATTGATTGGATTAATAGAAACGGATGATGGGGAAATTCTTTTCAAGGGCAAGCAGGTGGGTTCGACGACCGGGATGTCTCTTCGCGACATGCGACGTGAAACCCAAATTGTTTTTCAGGACTCATATTCGTCGCTTAATCCGCGGTTGCCAATTGAAGATACTATCGCTTTTGGGCCAATTGTTCATGGGGTGCCAAAAGGTGAAGCACGTGATCGTGCTCATAATATTTTGGCTAAGGTTGGATTGGAGCCAAAACAATTTATTCGACGATACCCTCATATGTTATCAGGAGGTCAGCGTCAGAGAATTAATATTGCTCGGGCATTAGCTTTAGAGCCAAGTGTAGTGTTATTGGATGAGCCTGTTTCAGCAATCGACAAGTCAGTTGAAGCACAGGTTTTGAATCTCTTAAATGACCTCAAATCTGATCTTCAATTGACGTATATATTCATCTCTCACGATCTAAATGTGGTGCAGTATATTAGTGACCGGGTCTTGGTCATGTATCTCGGAAAAATTGTTGAACTTGGCCCGGTCGATCAGATTTATAATTCGCCACGTCATCCATACACCCGAGCATTGTTATCAGCGATGCCCTCAATGGATCCTGACCATCGCATTCAAGAAGCTCCTTTATCTGGCGACCCTCCAAATCCTATTAATCCTCCATCAGGTTGCCGTTTTCACACTCGTTGCAGCCTAGCGAAAGCGGTGTGCTCACATGAAGAGCCAAAATTAGAAAAAATAGACCCCGGTTCATCACATTTTTCTGCATGTCATCTAAAAAGCGAGTTGATGGCATAATTTCGTTACATTTTTTCTAGGATAAAAGGAAAATTTAGATGTCCAACGAACGCAGAGATTTGATACGCAGTGTGCTAACAGAATTACAAGATGTAAGCATTGAGAACGAGGCTGTTCAGCGCATTGTTGAATCAACGGCCACGCATGAGCATACCTTTAAACCGCTTGAAATACAGAGTTTCTTTGATACGGAGCCATCGCAGTTTGACGTGACTCTCAGTGAGCAGAAAAAATCGAGGTGATGTAAATCATGTTAGAAAACTCAATTCCAAATACACTTATCGAAGCAGCAGATGCCATCGCCTGTGGACAAATTTCCGCTCAAGAGTTGACAGAACACTGTATTCAGCGCGCGGAAGAAATGCAGCCAAAACTGAACTGTTTCATTTCTTTAAAAGCAGAAAAAGCTCTAGTCGAAGCTAAAGAGTTAGATGAAAAACAAGCTAAAGGTGAAACCCTCGGGCCTCTGCATGGTGTGCCAATGGCACACAAGGATATGTATTATCGAGCAGGGGAAGTCTCAACCTGTGGTTCAAAAATACGAAAAAACTTTGTGCCTAATTATTCAGCAACGGTGATAGACCGGTTAAGCCAATCGGGCGGTGTTCATTTGGGCAATCTCAATATGGCTGAATTTGCATTTGGACCGACAGGTCATAATGTCCATTGGGGCGACTGCCGAAATCCGTGGAATACCGATTACGTTACTGGTGGCTCATCAAGTGGAACCGGCTCAGCGGTTGGGGCCAGAATAGCTTACGCTGGATTGGGATCAGATACAGGCGGCTCAATTAGACTTCCCGCTGGCATATGTGGATTAACTGGGATCAAGCCCACCCAAACACGGGTTAGTCGATACGGTGTAATGGGGCTCTCTTTTTCTTTAGACAATGTTGGACCATTAGCTAGGACAGCTCGTGACTGCGCGCGAGTTCTAAAAGTTATCGCAGGAGCGGACCCAAAAGATGCTTCAGCAAGTAAAGAGCCCGTTGAAGATTATGAGGCCTGCGCTCAACATGCAGACCTAAAAGGCCTAAAAATAGCAGTTCCGACTAATTATTATTATGATCATGTACAGGGAGATGTTGAGGATCTTTTAAACGATAGTCTGCGAGTATTTGAAAGCCTAGGCGCCCATATCGTCGAGACCCATGTTCCTGATCACGAAAATTTATCTGATCTTGCAAATGTGGTCATGGGTAGTGAGGCTGCGACTTTGCATGGAGCATGGTTGCGAGACTGTCCCGGAGATTACTCCGAACAAGTTTTAGCCCGTATTCAACCGGGTCTTTCATACCTTTCAACACGATACCTTCAGGCTTTGCAAATTCGACCGGAGATTACCCGTCGATTTGTAGACCAAGTGCTTGGTGATTGTGATGTCTTCCATGCGCCTGTTTTACCCATACCGACGCCAACTATTGAAGAGACAGATATTAAAGCTTCTCAAGGATTTAGAGACTTATTGGGCCTGATGACTTACTGCACACGACCCATCAATTTTCTTGGCCTACCCGCAATTTCAATTCCTGCAGGATTTACTGAAAACGGACTGCCAACATCTTTTCAGTTGGTAGGACGCCCCTTTGATGAAGGCCAACTCTTTAAATTTGCCGCAGCATTTCAGGACAATACTGATTGGCATAAACAATCACCGATCCTGTAGAAGGAGATAAGTTATTACTGTTAGCCACCCATTTGTAAAAGTTGACGATTTAACAGTCCAATTTGTGAGCCGGGAAGCAACCGTAAATGCTGTTAATGGCGTAACTTTTACTCTCAACCGGCAAGAAGTATTGGTGCTTCTTGGAGAATCCGGCTCGGGGAAAAGTGTTACGTTAAGGGCTATGATGAAGCTTTTACCGCCTAAACTATCAAAAATTGGTGGGAGTGTACAAATTGGTGACGCAAATATTTTATCCATGAATGAGGACGACCTTGTAGGGACGCGTGGCTCAAAAGTGGCAATGATTTTTCAGGAGCCTATGGTTGCATTTGATCCTGTTTATACTGTAGGACGTCAAATTACAGAAACTATCATTCGCCATGAGGGTGGGTCCGTACAGTCCGCGAATAAACGCGCAAAGGAGCTATTTGAACTTGTACAAATTCCGTCGCCAAACGAGAGATTAAAAGCATATCCGCATGAAATGTCCGGAGGAATGCGACAGAGAGCCATGATAGCTCTCGCGCTATCTTGCCGCCCTGCGTTGCTTTTGGCTGACGAACCAACAACAGCTTTAGACGCCACGGTCCAAATCCAGATCTTGCTTTTGCTTCGTAAATTACAAAAAGAATTAGGGATGGCGGTAATTTTTGTGACCCATGATGTGGGAGTCGCCATTGAAATAGCGGATAAAATATCGGTCATGTACGCAGGACGATTTATTGAGACGGGAACCGTAAGAAATATCCTCAAAGCCCCACAGCATCCTTATACACAAGGTCTTTTGGCATCGACAGTTGGAGGGGCAATGCGGGGCCGCCGATTAGAGGCTATCTCTGGCTCTCCTCCCGACCTGACATCCTTACCCCCAGGCTGCAGTTTTGCCCCAAGATGCAAACTCGCCACCGATGAATGTTTGGCAATGGCGCCACAAGAAACATGGCTAGGTGATCAGCATATGGCGCGGTGCATAAAATCAAACATCGCTTGTTCGGGTTCTTTCTGACTTTTCTAGCAAACCTTTATTAGAGATTGTGCAAATCTTATTTTCTAATTTTTCCAAACCTTTGTTAGATATCTCAACCAATTCTGCCCCATTATTTTACCGGTTTTTTCTTTATCCCATCCATCCTGAATAAACTTGGTAGTCAGATTGGGGTAATCTTTCATTCCATCGAGACCAATAAGATTATTCGGGCGCCCATCAAGTCCCGAAGTAAGTTTCCGACCAGTGCCCTTATCACTACGCAACCAACGAAAGAACTCCTCACCGTGCCCTTGCGTAAAATCTGTACCAAGGCCTACGTTATCCTCACCAAGAAGGCTGACTGTATAATTAATCCCCGCGATGCAGTCGTCGATTGTACTTTCTCCTCCCGTTGGCAGAAAAGGACCATAAGGCGCAAAGCCTACAAACCCACCCTTATCCACACATAGTTTCAAAAGATCGTCGCTTTTATTTCGCGGCATGTCTAACAAGCCTCTAGGTACACAATGAGAGAAGCATACCGGCTCTCGTGAATATAAAATGGCGTCTTTAGCGGTTTGTTCTCCCACATGGCTCAAATCAATAATTATACCGAGGTCATTCATTCTATCGATTAGGTCTCGACCAAAGTCGGAGAGGCCATTGTCAACACTTTCCCAGCATCCGGACCCGACCAAATTCTGAGTGTTATAAGTCAATTGCATAAACCGGACGCCTAATTCATAAAATAAA
>MDTG01248944.1_pt1 | contig 13050 bp, 11 predicted proteins | sample 811421 | NCBI WGS metagenome assembly MDTG01 (sample SAMN05326645, study PRJNA326480) | marine metagenome | isolation source: seawater | place: Pacific Ocean: South East | collected 2011
ATGAGAACACTTCAAGGTCAAGGTCCTAGAATCCAATCTATATTGGTTGGTCCTGCTACTAAGAATTTCGATGAAATTAAAGAAATCCTAAATGAGGATTGCGATAGAAATTCTACTGGTTGGGATAACCCTGGAATGGAAAAATGGGCGCCTAGATCTTATGTTGAAGCGTTCTTTGATAATCCTGCTGATCCAGAAAAATATGATGTAAGTTCTCACTAATACTTTTTAATAAAGGTATGAGTGTAGAAAAAAACAATATTGCCAGCGCCTCTAAAAAAGAGGCGCTGGCAAATAACTCAAATTCCATTGCAGGTGATATTTACGTCCAGGATGCACATAAATATTTTGGTGTAACTAAAGCCTTAAATGGAGTGAATTTTAGTGCAAATTTTGGCGAAATCCACGCAATAGTTGGTGGTAATGGATGTGGTAAAAGTACACTTGCTAAAGTTATGTCTGGGGTACTTCCAATTGATAAAGGTAAAGTATCAGTTCTAGGACAAACACCTACCTCACCTGTCATGGCAAGAAATATGGGAATTGCCACAGTTTTTCAAGAAGTAATGATAGCAGAGGAATCCTCTGTTGTTGATAATCTATTTGTAGGATCAGATGATTTTTGGTGGAAAAATTTTACTCAAAGAGAAAAGGTTTTAAAAGCTCAAGAGATTATGGAAGATCTAGTTGGAGAGTATGTAGATCCATACACTCAAGCATTTAATTTATCATTACCAATTAAAGCTTGGGTTACAATTGCAAGAGCTTTTTTGAGAGATAATATTAAAGTTTTAATTCTCGATGAATCCTCTGCCGCTTTAGACTTTGACTCAACAGAGAGATTATTTAATAAAATGAGGGAGCTAAGAGATAATGGTGTAGCAGTATTTATCGTAACACATAGAATTGCCGAGCTAGTAAGGATAAGTGACAAAGCAACTGTTATGAGAGACGGTAAAGATGTAGGTGTTCTTGAAAAAAAAGACCTCAATGAAAAGAATTTAATTGGATTAATGACTGGAAGAAAAGAGTCTGGAGAAAAAACAACTTCAATAGCTGTAAAAACACAAACTGATAAAATAGTAATGAAAGCTAAGGATCTAGTTGTTTGGCCTGATAGCAAACCTGTAAATTTTGAAATAAACAAAGGAGAGATCGTTGGCGTGACTGGACTTGATGGAAATGGCCAAGACGATTTTGTAAAAATTCTTGCTGGAGTTCAAGAGTCGCATGGTGGAAGTACTGAAATTTTAGATACCAAAGGTAAATTTTCAAAATACAATTCATTAGATGAAGCCAAAAAGAATGGAATATCTTTTGTATCGGGAGATCGTAAAAAAGAAGGAATTCTCCCAAATCTAAGTATCTACGAAAATCTGGTAGTGCCATTATACAAAAAAACTAGTAGAGCTGGCTTTTTAGGATTTGTTAATTGGATGGAGCTTAATGGTATATTTGATTGGGAGGTAGATAGGTTAAGTATCAAGACAGGCCCACGAGATAATTTGATTACATCTCTAAGTGGCGGAAATCAGCAAAAAGTTATGATCGCACGATCGTTTGCTCAACATCCAAAAGTTTTGATTCTAAATGATCCCGCAAGAGGAATAGACGTAAGCACTAAGAGAGACCTTTATATTCATCTGAGGAAGTTTGTGGAGGAAGGCAATAGTGTAATCTTTTTATCTAGTGAATTGGAGGAATTTATTGGCTTGTGTCCGAAAGTAATGGTTTTTAGAAATGGAACAATTTTTGATATCTTTGAAAATGATAAAATTAATGCAGACACTTTGCTCGAAGGAATGTTTGGTCAAACAGCGGGTATTGGTGAGACAAAATTATCAGATAATCCTGTTGGTACTAAAACGCCTGCGCAAAAAAATACTATCGAAAAGATTAATCAAAACCATAAAATCGTAAGGGTTACAGATTTTGAAAAAGATAAAATTAAAGATAATAAACATAAAATCAAAATAAAAACATTCTAATGGAAAAAGATATTAAAAATAATTATTATGGAGTGGAGGATGAAGCCCATTTTGAAAAGTTAAATAATTTTAGAAAATTTAATACTAAAAATAGACTGGACACTCCAAATAAAAATCACGAAATTAAATATTCAAACTCTGATAAAAATTTATTTAATAATATTATTAAAACACAAGAAAATTCATCTATTTTAAATGAAACAGATATAAAAAAAGATATAAATTATTATAATTCCTCAGATCATAAAAAATTTGAAAAATTAGATAATTTTCCTGAATATAATTCTGAAAATAATCATAATAACTTAAATTTAAATAGTAACATATCTTATACGTCTAGTGATTACGGACAATTTGAAAAAATTATTAAAACTAATCCTGAAGAAATGAATGCTGATCAATATTCAAATAAAAAGGTAAAAATAATCGATTTTGATAAAATAAGAGAAAAAGAAAAAAAAATAAAAAATAAAATAGGAATAGATAAAATAAAAATAGTTTATTTTGATTAAGTTATATGGATGTAGTTGAAAAATTGAAGAAAACTTATAGATCTAGCGTGGATACTTCGTCTAACAAGTATCTTATGGTTCCTATTTTTATATTTTTTGCTTTATTAATTTTTGCGCTAATAAGAAGTCCAATTTTAATCTCTCAATCTGGAATTGGAAGCGCGATAATGCTAACAGCTCCACTAATTTTGACTACTTATGCTCTAACATTTATTGCAATGGCGGGAAGAGGTGGTGTCGATTTATCCATAGGTCCATTTATGGGATTTATAAATGTTAGTAGTATTCAATTGTATGCTGCTGGTTACCTTCAAACACCAGTGGGATGGTTTATATATGCTTTCGCAATGGGATTAATTTGGCAATTTTTTTATGCTATTATTGTTTGTTTCGTAAGAGTTTCACCAATAATTGTGTCACTTGCTGGATATTTGGCTTTTGCTGGAATTAATATTGTAATTTTACCAAGACCAGGTGGTATAGCTCCAGACTGGTTAATACCCTGGGGAGAAGGATTTACTATTTTTAATGAAATCTTTCTTTTAATGATTTTAGCTACTATTCTATTTTATATAATTACTCATACTGCTTTCTGGGGACATCTAAAATTAATGGGATCAGATGAACGTGCAGCTTTTACTAGCGGTGTCAAAATTAACTTAGTAAGAATAGTTGCTCACTTAATAGCTGGAATATTTGCCGCTTTATCAGCTATTTGTTTTACTGCACTTGTGGGATCAGGAGATCCTTTACAAGGAACAAAATATACTTTGTTAGGTATTACAGCATTAGTGCTTGGCGGCGCTAGTTTAGCAGGTGGTCGTGGTGGTGCATTTGGTGCAATTTTAGGTGCATTAAATTTATATTTAATTAATTACATTCTTGTCACATTTAAGTTTGAAAGACTTCAAAGTTTTGTATCTGACTTATCATATGGAGCAGTATTAGTAATTGCGTTATTAGTAAGTCTAATACTTCCTTATGTAACAAGAATAACAAAAGGACTGTCCGTCATGGTTTTTTTCATCCTGATGGCTTTTGGAGGATTATTTGTTGTTATCCATCAAGTGTATGATCAACCTATTGTTGTTGAAAAAGTAATTGAGAAAGAAGTCAAATCTGAGGATACCAGAGGTCAAAAAGTTAGAAAAATTGATGCAACAGGTAATATTATAGTTGAAGAAGGAGAAGCTGGTGCAACAACTGGAACAGGGACAGCTAAAGGTGGATCCCTAGCGGGCCATGGAGTTGTTCAATTAACAGAAACACCTGGAACTATCGTTTTCTATGTAATCATTGGTATTGCTGGTGTTGCTTTATTGCTATATTTGTTAGCCGCCCATAGAAGTCCATCAACAATTACTTTTGTAATTGTTGTGGTTATTATGGTAGCAGGACTTATTTTTGATCCTGAGGATAAAGAAAGTGATTTGCTTAAAAATACTGAGCAAATTACACTTCAATCTAATCAAGTTAGTAGTATAGAGTCATCAGCGCCACAATATTTTAGTCTTGAAAAAATAAATTTTTTACCAAATTTATCAGATAGCTCAGTAATATCTGGAACAACTTATACTATTATATATTTTGCAGGAGTAGTGTTGCTTGCATCGCTGATTGTGGTTTCAATGTTACCTCAATTCAGTTCAAGAATAAAATCGACAGCAATGCTGTTTTTTCTGGCTGCTTTATCTTTAATAATTTTGAAAGGCGTGTCTTATAATAATTTAATTGAAAGTGCTGATAGTAGCTTTTTTGGAATTCAAGGATATGGTGTAATACTTGCGGTGTTGCTGCTCTTTGTAATCACTGCACCATTTGCTCATTCAAAAATAAAAAATTTAACTAATGTTTATATATTTGGATTCGGAGTATTGGCAATAATTGCTACATATTTTGTTGGAGGTAATACATTTATACCAGATGATCCAAATTTATATCAACCAAAAATTTTAAGTGAGCTAAATATAGGAGATTTATCTCAAATTAAATATGAAGGTACAAAAAGAATTTTTTATGACACTGTAACTTCAAGCTACTCTCAAGTAGCCTTTAGCATTCTTGCAGTATTTTTAATACAGTATTTTCTTTTCCTTAACATGGGTCAAAAAGCTAGTTACAGAAGATTTGCACCATATATGTACATTGTAATAATTGCAGCAGCTTTATGGTCTGCTATTTTTTATTCGATTGGATATTCATTTTATAAAATATTGGCAGTATTTGTAATTGGTATCCCATTAACACCCTTAGTATGGCAATTCATGTCTATTTATAAAGAGAAAAATGCGCGTGATAAACAATTAAGTCAATGGGAAGAGGTAAAGTAAAATGAAAAGATCAGCTTTCTTATTTTTTAAAGGTCTTGGTCTTCTATTTGCTATACTTTGTGGAATAGGTACTGCTGTTCTTGGTTGGTTTGACGGTGCAGATTGGATGAATATTGTAGCATTTTCACTCGCCGTTACTGGCTTAATTTTATGGGGATGGTATCATTTTTCTGTAAGATGGATAAACGAGGATCTCAAACAAAATATTTTCACAAAGTTTCCTGAAGAAAAAAAACCTGTACAGGAAGAACAAGAGGAAGAAAATTTCTTTTTTAAAAATATCAAAGAACATAAGTGGAAAACAATTGCTTTTCTAGGTGTTATATTAATTTTTATTTTTGTATCCTTTATCGCTGATGGTTTCTTTTCTGGAAGAACATTAGTTTCTTTTTTAATATTTCTTGGTTTTGTAATTTTTATGGGTGTTATAGGCCGATTTATAAAAGGAACAAAAAGCGTCTTTATTGGAATATCTGTTTTAATTGGTCTGTTTATAATTGGTTCGTTAACTATTCCTGGTTTTTTAACTTTATTAAATATGAAATCTATGTTGGTTTTCGCCGCATTTTTGGGATTGGCAACTGTAGGACAAACTTTTGTAGCGCTACTAGGAGGATTGGATCTTTCAATACCATTCGTAATTGGGTCGGTCAATGTAGCTTTGATGTCATTAATCTCTAAAGGGGTACCTCCATGGTTAGCTTGCATAGCAGTATTATTACTTGGTGCATTAATCGGATTAGTTAACGGAATACTAAGTTTTAGACTTCAGGGACAAGCATTAATATTGACTTTGGGAGTTGGTTTTTTTGTAAAAGGAGGGGTTCAAATATTAGTAGCATTAGGAACTTTCTCAGCAGGAACAGTATTTGGAGTGGTTCCTCCATGGATGACTAATCTAGCCTCTATGAATGGGAAAACCATAGGACTTCCGATACCTCCTGTAATTATAATATGGATTGTTGCCAGTATAATTATAATTATAGGCCTACGTCTCACAAAGTGGGGTAGACACTTATATTCATTAGGTGGAAGCAGATTATCTTCCTCAAGATTATCAATTTCCGAAAGAGGTTATTGGATTGGAGCATACGTAATAAGCGGTTTTTTTGCTGCATTAACTGGTACCCTTCTTCTAGGGTGGAGTGGAGGAGGATTTGTTGGAGCTGGAGATATTTATTTATTCACTACTCTTGCGGCTGTTGTTATCGGTGGAACATCACTTTTAGGTGGATATGGGGGTTATGGTTTAAGTGTTATAGGTGTATTAATATTACAAATAATCACGACAGTATTAATTGGATGGGGCTTAAGTTGGGAAGCTCAACAATTTATTTTAGGTTTATTAATTATACCAATGGTTGCCTTGTACGCTAGGTCGCCTCATATAAGAAGTCAGATATAAAGGAAGAAATTATGACAAAATTAAATTGTGATATGGGTGAAAGTTTTGGAATATATAGAGCAGGAAATGATGAAGAAATTATGCCTTTGATTGATGTTGCAAACGTAGCTTGTGGTTTTCACGCATCTGATCCAAACCATATGAGAAAAACTGTTGAGCTAGCAAAAAAACATAACGTAAAAGTTGGAGCTCATCCATCTTTTCCTGATCTTCAAGGTTTTGGAAGAAGAGAAATGAAAATGCCAAAACTCGATTTAAAAAATAACATTATGTATCAAGTTGGAGCGCTTAAAGCATTCTTAGATGAAATGGAAATGCCTCTTAATCATATTAAACCACATGGAGCTCTCTACGTTATGGCATCTAAAGATGAGGAAATAGCAAGAGCCATAGCTGATGCAGTTGCACCATTTAATGTTGGAATTTTTGGCATGGCAAATACTGCGCATGAAAAAGTTTATAAACATGAAAGAGGATTAAATTTTATCGCAGAATTCTATGCTGACCTTGACTATGATGATAGTGGCAAACTTGTTTTAGCAAAAGGTAAAAATTCTCTTTATGACAGTGATATTTCTGTTGAAAGAACCTTAAGAGCAATTAATGAGGGTAAGGTTAAAACTACTTCAGGTAAAGATATTGATGTAGGTTGTGATATAATTTGTGTACACTCTGACACTCCTAATGCAGTTGAGATTGCTACTAAAATAAGAAATGCAATACAAAATAAATGAAGAGAGTTTTAATTGCAAATAGAGGTGAAATTGCTTGTAGGATAATTGAAAGCTGTAAAAAATTAGACATATATACAATTGCAGTATTCTCTGATGCTGACAAAAAAAGCAAACATGTAAGAATTGCTAATGAATCTGTACATATAGGCAATTCTAAAGCCCAAGAAAGTTATTTATCTGCAAGGAAAATAATAAGTGCTGCTCTAAAAACTAAAGCTGATGCAATTCACCCTGGTTATGGTTTTATGTCAGAAAATGCTGAGTTTGCGCAACAAGTAATAGACGCGGGGATTGTATGGATTGGTCCTAAGCCAAATACCATATTGTCTATGGGAAACAAAGATATAGCGCGTGAATTAGCTATAAAAAGCAATTTACCAATTTGTCCAGGGTTAAACAATGATGAAATAGAAAATGAAAACTTAGAAAATAAATGTTTAGAAATTGGATATCCAATACTAATTAAAGCAAGCGCTGGTGGTGGTGGAATAGGTATGCAAATTGTAAATAATTTTGAAGAACTTAAATTGGGTATCGAAAAAACTAAAAACTTAGCAAAAAAAGCTTTTGGAAATAGTGATATTTTTTTAGAAAAATTTATTAGAAATTCTAGACACATTGAAATACAAATATTTGGTTACGGTGACAAAAATTCTGTTCATTTTTATGAAAGAGATTGTTCAATTCAGAGAAGATTCCAAAAAATTATAGAAGAAAGTCCCGCACCTAAAGTTGATAAAGAATTAATAAATAAAATGGCAGATATGTCAGTAAAATTTGCATCAGATCAAAAATATGAAGGAGCTGGTACAATTGAATACATTTACGACATAGATCAAAAAAAATTTTATTTTCTTGAAATGAATACTAGAATACAAGTTGAACATCCAGTAACTGAAGAAATAACAAACGTAGATCTTGTAGAATTACAAATTAAGTATGCATTAAATTTAGAGTCAAATACAATTAAACAAAATGAAATTCAAAAAGAAGGTAATTCAATGGAATGTAGATTGTATGCAGAAGATCCAAAAAAAAACTTTCTACCTTCACCTGGTAAGATTGAAAAACTTAGACTTCCAGAAATTGATAAAAATACTAGAATAGATATAGGTATTGGCGAAGGTGATGAAATATCATTTTACTATGACCCAATGATAGCAAAAATAATTTGTAAGGGTAAAAATAGAAAAGAGGTAATTGAAAAAATGATTAACTCTTTAGAAAAAATCCAAATCAAAGGTATTAAAACAAACAAACCTTTTTTAATAGAAGTTCTTAAAAGTAAATCTTTTGATCAAGCAAAATATAATACAAAATTTATAGAAAATAATCTTTCAATATTTACAAAATATGAAGAAGAAAAAACAATCAAAGTAAAAAAAGAAATTAATTTAGCTAAGGAAGTAATAAAGGAAAGTAAAATAATATCTAATAATAAAAATTATACTGATCGAGATGTAAAAGCATTTGATAAAATAATATCTAAAACCCCCAAAAAAAGTAACGGACAAAATTATTCTGATAAAGATATAAAAGCTTTTGAAAAGATAACATCTCCTAAAGAACAAATTATTCAGACTCAAAAAACAAAAATAAAAAACGTACCAGGAAAAATTTACGATAAACCTAAATTTTTACCTGCGGGTGACAAATATATGCTTATTGAATTTGGTAATGTAATGAACTTGGAATTAAATTTCACAGCACAAAATCTCGCAAAAGCCATAAAAGACCATAAAATAAGGGGTATATACGAAACATCACCGTGCTTTGCATCAATGATTGTGCATTATGAACCGGAGGAAATTAAATTTAATGATTTAATAAAAGAGTTAAAGTCTCTTATTGAATCTTTAGGCCCAACTGATCAAATAGAAATTAATAGTAGAATTTTTTCTTTTCCAACAGTTTACTTAGATAAATGGACACAGGAATGTATTGAAGATTATTCGAATAAAATAGCAAAGAAAAAACCAGATCCTGAATTAATTACAGAACTAAATAATTTAGAAAATACAGATCAATTTGTGAGAGTACACTCATCAACTGAATATTGGGTTGCTGCAATAGGTTTTTGGCCAGGCTTACCTTTTATGATGGCGTTAGATCCACGATGCAAGTTAACTGTGCCAAAATATAATCCACCAAGAACCTGGACACCAAAAGGTACGGTTGGAATGGGTGGTGCTTCAACATGTATTTATCCAGATAGACTACCAGGTGGATACCAAATATTTGGTATAACACCTGTGCCAATATGGGATACGAAAAAAAGTTTCCCAGTCTTTGAAAATAATATTTGTCTTTTTCAGCCAGGGGATAGAGTTAAATTTATTCCAACTTCTTACGAAGAGTTTGAGCACGTTTCAAATAAAATTGAGGATGGAACATATGATTACAATATTGTTGAGTATCAAAAATTTTCAGTAAAAAATTATAAGCAATGGCTAACTACAATAGATGAAAGTAAAAGATTTTAATATGATTAAAGTTATCAAAAAAGGTTTAGAAACATCTGTCCAAGATTATCCCGGAAGAATTGGAACTTTAAACCAAGGATTTCCTCCATCAGGACCTATGGATAGTTGGTCATTCAGATTGGCAAATGTGCTGGTAGAAAATGATCCTGGAGCTCCAGCTCTTGAGTGTCAGTTTATGGGTCCGTCAATTAAATTCGAAAATGATATGGTTATAGCGATCACTGGGGCAGATATGGATCCAAAAATTGACGATGAGCCAATTCCTCTTTGGGAGAGTATAGAGGTAAAAAAAGACCAAATTTTAGAAATGAGTTTTGCAACAATTGGTGCAAGATCTTATATTGCTTTTTCAGGAGGCATAGACTCTGAATTATGGTTAGGTTCAAGATCCACTTTTCATAAAGCTGGAGTGGGAGGAATCGATGGAAAAGCCATTCAAGATGGCCAACATATACCCATAAATAAATCTAAATCTAAAATTGGAAGAAAAATTAAAAAAGATTCAATTCCAGAATTTTCAAAAAATAAAAAATGGGTAATAGATGTTGTAAAAGGTCCAAATGATGACTGGATTGATGACAACGGACATAAAATGTTTCTTAATTCTGAATGGAAGCTCCAATCTAAAAGTGACAGAACAGGATATAGATTAGATGGTCCAAACTGGACTTTCACAGAAAAAGCAACAAATAAAGGCTTAGAGCATGGTGCTGAGCCATCCAATATTATTGATCAAGGATATCCAATAGGAGCAATAAATATTGCTGGTCAAACACCAATAATTTTAGTCAATGACGGGCCAAGTATGGGAGGATTTATTGTTCCATACACAGTTCCATCAGTAGCATTCTGGAAATTAGGTCAAGCTAAACCTGGAGATATTTTCACTTTTAGAGAAGTTTCATTGGAGAAGGCCCAAGAAATGCGATTAGAGCAAACACTTATATGTTCAGAAAAAAGTATTATTTCTTCATCTTTTGTCGAAAAACAAAATATAAAAAAGCAAAATATTAAAATTGATAAAATTAAAATAATTGATTTTGATAAAGAAAGAAAAAAAGAAAAAATTAGAGAAAAAATAATAGAGAAAAAAGGAATGAAAAGTATTAAAGTAAGATTTTTTAATTAATTTATGTCAATAGAAGTAAAAACTACAGTACCAGGAAATATTTGGAAAGTTTTAGTACAAGAAGGTGATGATGTAAAAAAAGACGATGTATTATTTATAATGGAGGTAATGAAAACAGAGGTTAATCATCAATCACCAATAGATGGTAAAGTTATAAAAGTAAACATTCATAATGACCAAGAAGCAGTAGAGCCTGGAACAGTAGCTATAATAATAGATTAAACAATGACATCAGAAAAGCATTTTCTAAAACAATATTTAAATACAGTAGTTGAATTATCAAATGAGACAGGAATGTCGAAAAAAGAGGCTAGAGATGTATTAGATATAGCCTTATCTAAAGAAAGTCCTGCGTCAGTAAATTTTAATGAAATTAAAACAGAGTTAAAAACATTTATAACAATAAATCTATTTTCTCTTTTATGTAAATTATAAAAATTGTGTCAAAATTAGTTTTGTATAACGGGCCAAACTCTCCTTTTGGACGAAAAGCGAAAGTAACTGCGATTGTTCATGAAATTCAAATTGAAGAAAAAATAATTAAAATTTATGATGCAGATTTTATTGATAAATTTAATCCACTTAGAAAAATTCCAACTTTAGTGATTAACAATAATCAGACTCTTATTGATAGTGATAATATTTGTTTGTATTTTGATAAAATTTCAAAAAAAAAAACGCTGTTTAATCCTACAAATTATTGGGAAATAATGTCCACAGTATCTTTAGCAAATGGCTTAATGGAATCTGTATTGGAAAGAAGAATGGAAACTATAAGGCCAACAAATGAACAAAGTAAAAACTTTATTAAAAAACAAGAAATCAGAGCTTTAAGAACTATTGAATGGTTAGAAAAAAATTGGTCAAATTATAATACAAATGAAATTTCAATGGATCAAATAGCTTTGGCATGCGCTTTGGAGTACGTGAAATATAGATTTTCTAATGACTGGTCAAGTAGTTGTGTCAAATTAAATGAGTGGCTAATTGAGTTTAATAAAAATCACTTTATGCAGAATACACTGCCAAAAGAAAACTAATATATAGTTAATCGTAATAAAACATCGGTGCTTTTTTCCATTTAAGCCAAGCAATAGGGTCATGTCCATATACGAGTTGTGCATTATTGTCTTTGACTACCTTTTTTAATTTTTTAACTGATGCAGCGGCATCTGTTGCAGATGTTACTAAACCTGGCAAACATTTGTCGTTCCAATGATCTTCTGTATAAACTGCATCACCTGCTAAAAGAATATTTTTTGTTTTTGGTAAATTAACCAAAATTGATTGATGCCCGGGCGAATGACCAGGGGTATAAATTAATTTAATAGTACCATCACCATATAAATCATAAAAATCTGTTTTTCTCCCTTGTAAAAATTTCCATCTTATATTTGGTTTATCAAAGTCAGCTCTAATATAAGCAGGCGCAGAAAACCAGTCTGGGTTAAAAGCATAATCGTACTCTGTTTTTTGAGTTATGTAGGTTGCATTTGGAAAATGACCAATTGCACCTGTATGATCTAAATGTAAATGAGTTTGAATTACAAATCTTACATCCTCTGGTTGGGTATTTACAGTTTTTACCATATCCTTACACCATTCAGAGGGTTTCATAATTGGATCATAAGCTTTAATAACATCTCCCCAATGTTTATGCTTATCGTAAGCTACCTCAACTGACATTCCTCCATCAATAACTATATCTCCTTGTGGATGTTTAATTAAATACCATGGAACAGGAATTTCATATGGTTCCTCACTTTGATTCATTTTAATATATTTAACTTTTGTTTTTAAAGAGCCCGTTTGAAACATATAGAGTTTCATTCCAGAGTTAAATTTTGAAGTGTTTTCAAATATATCGTTATCTTTAATTTCCATAGTAATTCCTACCAAGCAGCCTCATATATATTGAATGCGTCTTTTTCTGTAACCTCTCTTGGGTTGTTAACTAATAATCTAGTTTGCTTCATTGCATCAGAAGCCATTTTCTTGCATGCCTCTTTTGGTATATCTACATCTCTTAATTTTTGAGGAAGACCTAATTTAATTGACAGTTTTTCTAGCCTATCAATAAAATCTGAGCAAATAGCTTGGTTACCTTGATTTAAATTTATATCTGGAAATGCAAAAGGTGCAAGCTCTGCATAATTCTTTGTAGCTTTACTATCTGCACTGTTGAATCTTAAAACGTAAGGAAGAACAAGTGAATTTGAAAGCCCATGTGATATATGGAATGTTCCTCCAATTGGATATGCTAAAGCATGCACAGCAGCAACAGGAGAATTAGCAAATGATTTACCTGCTAGCATCGCACCAATAAGCATATTACTTCTTGCTTCTAAATTTGATCCATCAAAAACAGCTTTTTCAATAGAGCTTCCCAGTAGTTTTAACGCTTCCGTTGCAAGCATTTTAGAAATTGGATTATTATTTTTGTTTGCAGATGCATATCCTTCAATAGCA
>MDTG01299609.1_pt1 | contig 13050 bp, 6 predicted proteins | sample 811421 | NCBI WGS metagenome assembly MDTG01 (sample SAMN05326645, study PRJNA326480) | marine metagenome | isolation source: seawater | place: Pacific Ocean: South East | collected 2011
ACAATTACCGATGTTGAAAATTTCGAGCTCGTTTCGATTAAGCCCCTCCACTTCAATTCGATGTCCAGAAGACGGCGGGTGTGTTGCTTCTAGATAGCCATTTGTAGCCACAAAACGTCGATAATAATCAAGTTCAAACCAGTTAAACCACATCAAATCAAATTTTGCTTGGTCAGCGTAAAGTTGTACTAATATTCGATTCCGTCCTTCAATGATTTTACTCGATTTGATTTTGGTCGTAGACATGAAATCAACCATTCCGTTTCCTGAGTCACCCCAAATCGTGTCGGTTAAAACATGTCGCGAGTTCAATTTTAATACGGAATGGTGCTTGAGATTTGAAGCTCCGTGCAGTGCTACGCGGATATTGGCGAAATATTCTTGTTCAAGATCCGGAAATGGAACATCCCCGGGAAATTCTGCTGCCGAAGGAATATCCGGTTTGGTTGCGGTTATTGGTCTATTATTGAGTGTCCAAAACCAATGATCTCGCAGGTTATCAGGTGCTTCACCAAGGGCATCAAAAATTAAGTCACGTTCGAAGTGCAATGTTGTCCAAAACGAAGTTGTTTTTGGATAGTCGAGTATTGGAGACACGTCATGGTCTACGTAACGTATTCCATCTTGATCTCCCCAAGTCAACCAGTAAATATTGTTTGGCCCCCAAATAGATTCGTGATTTCGTTCACCTCTGCGGTACTTGCCAAAAAACAAAACATAATCTTCTTCTTTTAACTTTTCATCAAGTTCCCCGCTGACGAACAATGTTTGCTCTTTACCCATAAAAAACAACCGCAGTTTTTTGGGGTTTATGGAGTTGGTATCCGTGAATTGAGATAGCCACCTTTTGTTAATTACAAATAAGCCATCTTTATCGACAGTTATTCTGATCCAAGGCTGTTCAGACCTAAACCATTCGTGTGAGGAAATAAGTTTTGATATGGGGCGCGGAGAAGAAAAACTTTTTGCCCACTCACTGTTAAGAAAATAGCCATATGTTTCCGAAGTGTTTTGATGAGACGTTTTAATCGGTTTTTGAGTTTTCAAAAAACTTATTTGTAAATCAAGTTTTGTATATAAACGTAATTTTCTTTCACCTTTGTCGTAGGTGAACGGATAGATTCTTAAAGCGAATGCCGTAACTCCTCTCAGGATGCCGGCAGCGTGAATGGAGGCTAATGTTTCTGGTGATGTTCCCTTCCATTCAAATGGCTGGATGTCAACGAATTCAGACTTTTTGACGCGCCAGTGGATTTTTGCATTTTTAGGGGCTGCAAAAAGTCGGCTTAATTGAGGTAAATGAGTAGAGTCGAGGCTACTTAGTCCAATGCTCGCTGCTTGATCGGGCGTTAGATCGTTCGGAAGCTGTATTCTAACATCGAACCCATTTTCAGTGCTCTTTGTTACGGAGACTAGGGGTCTTGCCGAAGCGGAGGTTAGACAAAGAGTTACAAAGGCGATGTAAAGTAAATTTTGCGCCATATTATCGGGTTCTATGCCAGAGTCACGCAGCTTTCATTAATAGAGTATATCTACAATAAACGATGTTTACCAGCGTAAAAACCTTACAAATTATTATTGAAAGCAATAGTAGTTTGTTAAACTCCTGAATTATTGCCTTTTTTAGCTGTTCCAATATTATCTTGCCTTATATTGACAATGTCACCGCACAGACATACTATCACAGTTCAATAAATCGGAAAAAGGAGGATGGCGAATGGCCGACACCGCACAGCTAAGAATTGCTGATATGACAGTCGAATTGCCGATTGTCGTCGGCACTGAGGGGGAAAAGGCGGTAGATATATCTAAATTACGGTCTGAGACGGGATACGTTACGTTGGATCATGGCTATGGCAACACCGGATCTTGCCAAAGTGATATAACATTTATAGATGGTGAAAAAGGAGTTCTTCAATACAGAGGTTATCCAATTGAGCAATTGGCAGAGAAGAGTTCCTTTATTGAAGCGGCGCATCTATTGATATGGGGTGAGCTGCCAACTCAAGGCCAGTTGGACGAATTTAGCGAATTATTGACTGCGCATCAGATGTTACACGAGGCAATCTTAGATCATTTTGATTTATTCCCCTCTAATGCTCCCCCTATGGCAGTTTTGTCTTCTGTGTTAAATGCTTTAAGCAGTTTTCATCCGCAATTATTAGAAATCGGAGACGAAACTACTTTTCAAGCGGCCGTTGCGAGAATTATGGCTAAGGTGAGGACTATTGCGGCTTTTACCTATCGTCATGCTTTAGGATATAACATCATTTATCCGCACCCAGATAAAAAATATAGTGCCAACTTTTTACATATGATGTTTGGTCAGCCATATAAAGATTACGACCCTGATCCCACGATAGTTCGCGCGCTGGATGCAATTCTATTGCTACACGCAGACCATGAACAAAATTGTTCGACCTCTACTGTACGGCTAGTTGGAAGCAGCGAAGCAAACCTCTTTGCTTCTGTAGCTGCCGGTGTTTGTGCATTATGGGGGCCTTTACACGGCGGAGCCAATGTTGCAGTCGTAGATATGTTAGAAACTATGGTTCAGCAAGATGTTTCCATTAAGGATTTTGTTGGTCAGGTTAAGGACAAAAAAAACGGTATTCGTTTAATGGGTTTTGGTCACAGGGTTTATAAGAATTTCGATCCGAGAGCAAAAATAATTCGTGGTATTTGTGACGACGTGCTCAACAAGCTTAATATAAGCGATCCGATGCTTGATAAAGCGAAAGAATTGGAAGAAGCTGCATTGAGTGATGAATATTTTATCTCAAGAAAGCTTTATCCAAATGTGGATTTTTATAGCGGTGTTATTTTACGTGCTATTGGTATACCTAAAGAAATGTTTACTGTTATGTTTGCGATTGGACGAATGCCTGGATGGATTGCGCAATGGTATGAAGAAAGCAAATTTACGCGTATAGGTCGTCCTCGCCAGATCTATACCGGTCAGCCTAAGCGTGACTACATCGGTATAGATTCTCGGTAAGAATTTTGGGAAGACAGTTTTCAATAAATTTTACCCAATTAGTGTGGTTGTTTTTGTGTTCTATTGGGTTAGGTGGAATACAAAATTGGTGTTATACTTACGAATGCATGTGATTATTCAACAAATAGCAAAATATTGGGACAATAAAAAATGAGTATACGGCATATTCTGATTGTAATCTTGGTTTTATCAAACTCCGTGTTGGCTCAGAGTGGCGTTATTTTTATCGATTCTCCCTATTCCTCAGTGAGCAAGTCGCGTAAGATTCTGGATGCTGCGGACCTTAAGGTCTTTCTTCCAATGAGATACGTGGCCTCCGACGCGAAGGGAATGATGTCGGATAGGGCTAACGTTGTAGAGAGCCGTCTATATAAACGCGGCAAAAGTTCTAGCAGTATAGAGATAGCTTTGATTAAAAGTGCTATTGGTGGCTTTGAGTTTGCTGTTGCTGGTAATGGAATTAAGCAACGGATAATAGAGCAAGTTGCTAGCGATGTACGTTCACTTCTTGATATTGTCAAAGGTAGTAGAATTGCTCCTGATATTTCTTATGAGATGTTCCGACTCGGAAATATAGAGGCCGATCGAGCGGTCGCACTTTTAAAAGCTTTGGGTTACCACACTATTGAATTTGAAGCGATAAACAGTAAGGCAGAGAGTTATGAAAAGGTTTTTAGGCTGATTGAGGGTAAAAGGGAAAAACTGCCATATGTGATCAAAGTAGCCAATGCTTCCAAGACTAGTTTGTTACGCAGTGACCCTTACGGTGGAAGATCTTCTTCGAAGTCCAGTGGGGGTAAAGGAGGGGCACCAGCATTAGGTGGTTCGCACTTACACAGTACCACGACGGGGTCCCCCGAAGAGCGTCTTCTTCTTGTTTACGATCAGAATGACCCTGAGCCTCTTGAGAAGTTGATTAATTTGTTGCGTAGTCAAATAGATTTGCCGGCCCAGCAAATAGTTATCGAGGCATTGGTCATTGAAGTTAACACCAATAATTTACGAGATCTTGGAGTTGACTTCCAAGGGGCTAAAGAAGATGGCAGTGTGTCTTTTGAGGCCGGCGAAACAGGTCAGGGTAAAACGGTTCTTAGTTTTTCGCGTGATGGTTTTACTGATTTTATCGATTTCTCAGGGAAACTAGAGGCACTACAGGAGACAGGGAACGCAGAAGTATTGTCAAGCCCATCTGTTTTAGTGCTTAATGATCGCCAGGCGCGTATACAGGTTGGCCGTCAAATACCTGTAGCTAAGACAACGGCTACGACGTCATCCGTAAGTAAGGGGATAGATTATTTCCCAGTTGGTATCGTTCTAAATTTGCGTCCACGCATTAATCGTGATGCTACGGAAGTTACAATGCAGATTGAAACTATAATTAGTTCGATTTCTGTTGAGTCTGCTGCGCGATTAGAGCAGGGTAGTTCAGGAATTGAATTTTCGCCTATAATCGACAACCGCATCGTGGAAACGTATGTCCGCGTTGCCGATGGAACACCGTTTATTATCGGTGGACTTTTATCTACAGATCACCAGAGCACAAGAGCGGTCGTGCCGTTTCTGGGAGACCTTCCTCTCTTAGGTCGTTTGTTTTCTAGAGAGCGTGTTGAGACGGAGCAGAGGGAAGTGATTGTTGTAATCACACCTCATGTTGTTCCGATTGATGGGACGAGTTTTAGTTACTTGATTCCCAAAGATTCTGATTTGTTCGATCGGTTTGATACAAAACTTTTTCGCAATGCATATCGGGTAAGAGATGTCGATGTATGGGATTTGAAGTTTTTGCAAGAAAGCCCCGTGTTGGTTGATATGGTTTCAAGGGTTAGGAGAGTTGCCGCTGACGACGTGATGATGCAAAGACAGGAGCCATTTAGTGGAATTCTAAATGGTCGCATTCCAGGGGAAGAGGTTTTGGTTAAGAGAATGTTGTCAGAAATTGTTTCAAACTTGGATTTTGGCCGCGAGGTTAATCTTGATCAAGTGTTTTTCTTTTCTCCTCCAAATAGTGACAATCGTGGGACGAGTTATAGTGATGATTTAACTCTTGGTGATATATTGCCGGCAGCCTTGGAGGATCCGAATCGCGTGGCAACGCTAACCTTTGAGGCGGACCCCAAGCCGAAAAGTGGGCATGCCTTTAGTTTGCCCATAGCCGTCGTGCGCGATACCACCTTAAGTGCGGAATCTCACGATAACCTGCTATGGGATATGAATAAATACGACGAATTTGGTGAGGCAGAGCAATGGTCGATCGTACTAGCCAATGAAGATGATGTTGAGCGATTGCGTCAATCCTTGGTACTGAAACGGGTATTAGAGCTAAATAAAAACTTAGCATTGACGATGCAGGGATTCAGGCCAGGCGTACAGATTTTGTTTCCCTCGAGAGAAGATATTCGGTCTCGGTGGCATGCAATAGATCGTGAAGTTGCACGTTTATTTTTTGAAAACAGATTTCCGTATCAAATAGCTGAGCGTGTTTTTAATGAGACTGTGCGACAGGTTAACTCAGGGATAGGAGGTCGATAAACCATGAAATCATTCTCGATTATTGTGACTATATTTTTGATTATGGGATGTGATTCGGAGCCCAATCGGATTGTGAATAGTTCGAGTGGTGATGGTCGTTTTAAGCTGACTCTTGAGTCAACGAGCGATTGGGTGCGACCTGGTGAAATCATTCCCGTAAAAGTTCGTTTGGAACGGTCGGCGGATGCTCAATTACCTGGCCCTGAGTATCTTGAATTGACTCTAATAGCCACCAACGGTGATGTCAATCCATCCTCGATTTCTGTTCCACCCTTTGTTGGATCGGATAGCTCGGATGATGATAATCTGTCCGGTGTTATTCAGGGCAAGGTTTACGAAACCTGGATACAGTTTAGGGCAGATAGCCGTCCTGTTGAACTTCAAGCAGAATTGAACGCATTGTATAAAACTGTCTTTCCTGAGGATACTGGTTTTTTAACATCGGGGCATGTTAAACTTCGGATTCGTATATCAGAGGCAAAATCAATTTAATTTCATTCGATGAAAATTGCTTCGTCTGGCCAATCTTCATGTATGAAGCCGTTTTTCATGTTTAATAGAGGTAGATAGTTGTGTAACCTGCGTATAGTATCAAGAAGACGAATAGAGTGTAACTCTTGAATAGAGTCTTCTCCATGGTTTTTTTGTAACGAGGGAATAATTTTCCCCTGTACGTTTTCTGCCACATCGCTATCGGATTGGCCTTCTACAATCATAACTAGTGAAATATGCCCATCCATTTCGGCGATGTAGCTATCTCTAATTAACTCGCTAAATACATTGGCAACATTTGGCTCCGATTGGATTTCCTGCAAAATTTGATTACGGGTTATTCCCAATTTAAACTTGATGGATAACATATGCTGAGTGTTAAATCGACCCTTACCAGTTGCTTGGGTATCAACTCCGGCGTAATATTTCAAAATATTTTCTCGTTCAAGGCGGGCTCTTTTCCGACTTACGGTACGTACTGGCACGCCTGTGACTTTGCTTATTCGGTTATCTGAGTACCGGGGATTTTGAATAAGGGCCCGAATTATCAATCGTTCCTGATCATCTATGTTCATATTGGCCTATTTTATTCATTATTAGTCTATAAATGGTCAAATTAAGTCAATAATATAGTCAATTAAATTATAATTGTAAAGAATAATCTGTGTTCTTGGCATATTATTGATTGACAAAATATATGCATAAATATATATTCTCCCGTCTATTTTCGATGGAAAACTAGGTATAATTTGGCTATTTGGGGGGCCCTGCCTTCAACCCCAACTATCACTTAAGTGGGAAGCAAACAGGTTAATGGGAAATGTAAGCGATATTCCAGGATATCCCCTTAAACAAGGTTTATATAGTCCGCAAAACGAACACGATGCATGTGGAATGGGCTTTGTTGTTAATGTGAAGGGTATTCAGTCGCATTCGATTGTGGTTCAAGGATTGGAAGTTCTTGAAAACATTGAACATCGGGGTGCATGTGGCTGTGAACCGAATACCGGAGATGGTGCTGGAATATTGACACAGATCCCGGATCGATTTTTCAGGTCTGTTTGTAAGTTTGAATTACCACGAAAAGGTAAATATGGCGTTGGTGTACTGTTTCTACCTAGTGAAAAAGATCAGCAAGACCTATGTCGCAACGTGATCGAGAATATTGTCTCTGAAGAGGATCAACACGTATTGGGATGGCGCTCTGTTCCTGTTGATAATAGCGATTTAGGTGATACCGCTTTAGAAGGCGAGCCACAAATGTTTCAGGTCTTTGTAGGACAAGGCGGTATGATCGATAAAGACCCACTTGAATTTGAGAGAATACTTTATGTGATTCGCAAACGCACTGCGCAAGAGATACGCAAGAGTATGGGTGCGTCGAATTATTATGCGGCCAGTTTTTCTTCACGAACAATAATCTACAAAGGTATGTTTCTCTCTCCCCAATTGGAGCCCTATTTTTCTGACCTGGTGGATGAGAGATATGAATCAGCGCTTGCAATGGTTCATTCGCGCTTCTCTACGAATACGTTCCCCAGTTGGGAAAGAGCCCATCCGTACAGGTACTTAATTCATAACGGTGAAATAAATACGGTTCGTGGTAATGAGAATTGGATGAATGCGCGCGAGGGTATGTTTAATAACTCAAAGTTTGGCGAGAAACTGAAACAGGTACTTCCTATTATCGAGGCGGATGGCTCTGATTCGGCAAAAGCGGATAATGCTTTGGAGTTAATGTATTTAGAAGGTCGCTCTTTGGCGCATGTAATCATGATGATGGTTCCTGAACCGTGGGAAAAGCACGAGACGATGAATGATGCGAAGCGGGCTTTTTATGAATATCATTCATGTTTGATGGAACCTTGGGATGGTCCTGCATCCATAGGTTTTACAGATGGTATCGTGGTCGGTGGTACTTTAGATCGAAACGGATTGAGGCCTTCTCGCTATTATGTGACAAAGGATGGCGTAGTAGTTCTTGCGTCTGAGACGGGTGTCTGTAATATCCAACCAGATAATATTGATTATAAAGGACGCTTAGAGCCGGGGCGTATGTTGTTGATTGATACTGCCCAAGGTCGAATTATAAGCGATGAGGAAATAAAAAACTATATTGCGAATGAACATCCCTATCGAAAATGGTTGTCCGAAAACTTGTTGCATTTATCAGATCTTCCTGAGGTGCCGGCTGTAGATTTTCTTACGAGTCATGAAGATGTTTTACAGATGCAACAAGCATTTGGATATACTTATGAGGATCTTCGAGTCTTTTTGAAGCCTATGGTCTTGGCTTTACGTGATCCTGTCGGTTCGATGGGTAACGATGCTGCGCTCGCAGCATTGTCCGATCGTCCCCAGCTTCTTTATAGTTACTTTAGGCAACATTTCGCTCAGGTAACGAACCCCCCTCTTGATCCATTGCGTGAAGAATTGGTTACTTCCGCCGAAACAAAAATTGGTCCGGAAGGCGATTTATTAAATCCATCTCCTGAAAGTTGTCGGCAGATCACGTTGGACCGACCAGTATTAAAAAATTTCGAACTGGAAAAAATCAGAAATATAGATGTCTTAAATCATAAGGCTAAAACGATCCCGATTTTGTTTGATAAAAAATCCGGAATCGATGGCTTAGAATCTGGCATGGAGCTTCTTTTTAAGAGAGTTGATGAAGCTATAGAGGCCGGTTTTAACATGGTTGTTTTGTCCGATAGAGATCTTGATGAACATCACGTGCCTATTCCTGCTTTGTTAGCCGTTTCCGGCGTTCACCATCATTTAATAAGGAACGAAACACGAACACGTGTTGGCTTGGTAATCGAATCAGGTGAGCCAAGAGAGGTACACCATTTTTGTCTTCTGATTGGTTATGGAGCACAAGCAATTAATCCTTACATGGCTTTTGAAAGTCTGCATGACATGGTTCGTGAAGGGATGCTTCAGGAGTATTCTTACGAAGAAGCCGAAGAGCGATATGTGTATGGAGCGATAAAAGGTGTCATAAAAGTTATGGCAAAAATGGGGATTTCCACTATAAAATCATATCGCGGTGCTCAAATATTCGAAGCGTTGGGTATCAGCCAATGTGTCATTGATACTTATTTTACGGCTACTGTTACTCAAGTTCAGGGTATGGACTTGAAGGGCATAGCCAAGGAAGCTATTGAGCGCCATAGACGTGCTTTTGTGGAAGATGAAGGTAACGTAAAGACACTTAGTGTCGGAGGCCAGTATCAATGGCGTCAAGATGGTGAGCATCATCTTTTTAACCCTAAATCGATTCATTTATTACAACGTTCCACCAGAACCAATGATTACGAAGTGTATAAGCAGTATGCCGAACAGATTAATGACCAGTCGGAACGTATGGCTACGCTGAGAAGTTTGTTGGAAATGAAATTGTCTGATAAATCAATTTCAATAGATGAAGTGGAACCAATTGAGGCAATAACCCGAAGATTCAAGAGTGGTGCGATGTCGTATGGTTCAATTAGTCAAGAAGCACATGAGACTTTGGCGATTGCCATGAATCGAATTGGTGGTCGTAGCAATACAGGTGAAGGTGGTGAAGACCCTGCACGGTATAAGCCGGAACCAAACGGAGATTCAAAAAATAGTGCGATCAAGCAAATAGCTTCCGGTCGGTTTGGCGTGACCAATTATTATCTGACTCAGGGCGAAGAACTCCAGATAAAAATGGCTCAGGGCGCTAAGCCTGGTGAGGGTGGGGAATTGCCTGGTAAAAAAGTATATCCATGGATAGCAAAAGTACGTCACTCGACGCCAGGCGTGGAGTTGATCTCTCCTCCTCCGCATCATGACATTTATTCGATCGAGGATTTGGCTCAGTTAATACATGATCTAAAAAATGTGAATCATTTTGCTCGTATTAACGTAAAGCTTGTTTCGGAGTTTGGAGTTGGAACCGTCGCAGCGGGGGTAGCAAAAGGCAAGGCCGACGTTGTTCTAATATCAGGGCATGATGGCGGAACGGGCGCTTCTCCTCAAACTTCTATAAAGTATGCAGGTCTTCCCTGGGAATTAGGATTAGCTGAAACGCACCAGACCTTAGTTTTAAACAAATTGCGTTCGCGCATCGTTGTTGAGGCGGACGGTCAATTAAAGACGGGAAGAGATGTGATAATAGCGGCGCTGCTTGGGGCGGAAGAATTTGGATTTGCTACCACGGCACTAGTGGCTATGGGTTGTATTATGATGAGAGTTTGCCATCTAGATACCTGTCCTGTTGGAGTGGCTACGCAAAATCCAGAGCTGCGTAAGAAGTTCACTGGTACGCCTGATAGTATTGTTAACTTTCTTCGTTTTGTGGCTCAAGATATGAGAGAAATAATGGCTTCAATGGGATTTAGGTCTATTGATGAAATGGTAGGAAGAACCGATCGGCTAGAGACGAAAAAAGCCATTTCCCATTGGAAAGCGGAAGGTATCGACCTTACGCCAATTTTGCACCAGCCGGAAGTTGGTCCCGAAGTCGGACGACGATGTACAGAAAAACAGGACCATGGATTAGATCAATCGTTTGACAGGACCACTTTATTTGATATTTGCAAGCCAGCTTTGGACCATGGTGAAAAAGTCACAGCATCTTTGCCCATTAAGAATACATTTCGGGTCATTGGTACTCAGATTGGAAGTGAGATTACACGTCGCTTTGGTTCGGACGGACTTCCAGAAGATACGGTTCATTTAAAATTTACTGGAGTGGCGGGACAATCTTTTGGAGCGTTTACGCCTTCCGGAATGAGGTTAGAAGTCGAAGGAGATGCAAATGATTATTTTGGAAAGGGGTTGTCAGGAGGGCGTCTTGCTGTATATCCTCCAGGAAATTCGAGTTTTAAAGCTTCGGAAAATGTCATTCTGGGTAATGTTGCCTTCTATGGTGCAACGTCGGGTGAGGCATATATATGCGGTAAAGCAGGAGAACGGTTTTGTGTGAGAAATAGTGGTGTACGAACCGTTGTGGAAGGTGTTGGTGATCACGGTTGTGAGTATATGACCGGAGGCCGTGTTGTGGTGCTTGGCCCTACGGGTCGTAATTTTGCTGCTGGTATGTCTGGTGGTGTAGCCTATGTGCTTGATGTCTCCGAAGGATTTTTGCAAAATTGTAATCAGGAAATGGTTGACGTAGAAAAGTTACAAATTGAAGAAGATATTGCTGAAGTCAGAGATCTAATATCGAGTCATGTGAGTTTTACAAACAGTGAATTGGGTAAAAGTATTTTGAATAAATGGGAAGCTTTTGAGAGCTCCTTTGTAAAGGTCATGCCAAGGGACTATCGAAAAGTACTTAGTGCTCTGAAGCGAGTAGAAGAGCAGGGCTTGACCGGCGATGAAGCTGCTTTGGCTGCTTTTCATGAGGCCGTGGCTTAAACAGTTAAAGAAAATTTAGAATTGAATTTTCCGATTTTTTTTGAGGTAATTAATGGGTAAACCTACTGGTTTTATGGAATTTGATCGAAGTTTGCCGGTCGATCGTTCGCCGCTCCTTCGAATTGAGGATTGGAATGAATTTCATGAAGTCATGCCTGAAACAGATCTTCGCGATCAAGGTGCCCGGTGCATGGATTGTGGCATACCGTTCTGTCATCTAGGCGATGTTGTCAGTGAAGGTGATAAGGGAGCTGGATGTCCGATAAACAATCTTATACCCGAATGGAATGATTTAGTGTTTCGTGGGTTATGGCAGGAAGCATTAGAGCGGCTCCACAAGACTAATAATTTTCCCGAATTTACGGGTAGGGTGTGTCCTGCTCCCTGTGAAGGATCTTGTGTAGTCGGGATAAACGATCCTCCAGTGACTATAAAAAACATAGAAGCAAGTATAATCGATCATGGTTTCGATCAAGGTTGGGTGAAACCAGAGCCACCAGCGCATCGGTCTGGAAAGATAGTTGCCGTTGTTGGATCAGGGCCTGCGGGACTAGCTTGCGCTGCTCAATTGAATAGAGTTGGGCACAGAGTAACCGTTTATGAGAGGGCGGATCGCGTTGGTGGGTTACTGATGTATGGTATTCCCAATATGAAATTAGAAAAGCGGCGGGTTGTTGAGCGTAGAGTGAAGCTATTGGAGGCCGAAGGCATTGAATTTGTTACCAACACAGAGATAGGAACAGACATTGAAGGCCAAATGCTTGTAGAGGAAAATGATGCGCTGGTTCTTTGTGGAGGAGCAACCAAGCCTAACGATCTTCCTATAGACGGTCGAGAGTTGACGGGAATACACTTTGCTATGGATTTTTTGTATGCAAATACCAAGAGCCTACTTGATTCTGAGCATAAAGATGGGCAATTCATTTCGGCTGAGGGAAAAAATGTAATAGTTATTGGAGGTGGTGATACCGGTACGGACTGTTGCGGTACTTCTTTGAGGCATGGTTGTGATACGTTGGCGCAATTTGAAATTATGCCAAAGCCTCCTGAAGACCGTGCGGAGACGAATCCCTGGCCACAATGGCCTAACGTTTACAAGTTAGATTATGGACAAGAGGAAGCAAAAGCTAGGTTTGGAGATGATCCTAGAAGCTATTTGATAATGACCCAAAAATTTGTTGGAGATGATGAGGGTAATGTTAAAGAGCTCCATACGGTGAATATTGAATGGCAAAAAGATGATGAAGATAGATTTGTTCCAAAGCCAATAGAAGGTTCCGAAAAAATCTGGCCAGCAGATCTTGTATTGTTGGCGATGGGGTTTCGTGGGCCAGAAGACAAAGTCCTCGACCAGTTAGGAGTCGATCGTGATCCGCGATCTAATGCAAAAGCTGAGCATGGTAGCTTCGCTACCAACATTGATGGTGTTTTTGCTGCAGGTGATATGAGAAGGGGGCAGAGTTTGGTCGTATGGGCAATTAATGAAGGTCGCGGTGCTGCTAGAGAGGTAGACCGCTACTTAATGGGGTCCACCGCTCTGGCTTGATTGGCTACTTTTCCCAGGACATTCCCTCTCCTCTTACTAATCTAGCACGTAATTCGTAGCGTCCGGGCCACTCTACAGGAAGATCACCATTTTC
>MDTG01255907.1_pt1 | contig 13049 bp, 10 predicted proteins | sample 811421 | NCBI WGS metagenome assembly MDTG01 (sample SAMN05326645, study PRJNA326480) | marine metagenome | isolation source: seawater | place: Pacific Ocean: South East | collected 2011
AATCGTTGATCTACTTCTAATACTGCTTGTTGAATATGGGCAATTGCATTATTTTCATCAGCAACAGTAATCAAATATGTAAATTGTTGCCAACCAGGGTAATCTTTAGGTGTAAAAACTTCAAAGTCTTCACTTTCAGGGCTGCCCGGTACATAGGTGTTGCTGACAATACCTATGATTGAGTAATATCTTTTATTATCAAAACTCACTTTACTGTTTAGTACTTCATTACTGTTTTTATTAAGTAAATCTGCAAGGCGCTGATTAATAATGATCGGTGGATTTTCGAGCTGTTCATCTCCTTCGGCAAAGTCTTTACCCGTAATCGTTAAATTCAGTTCAGTAAAGTAATTGGTCGTGACTAAGCTATTACGTGCTTGGGCAATATACTGTCCAGCTTCGTTGTATATTTGATTGACGTTAACCGTTTTAGGTAATCTCATCTCAGAGGAAACAGCTAAACTACTGACACTATTGAGCGCCTGTAATCTTTGGCTGATTGCTTTGTGTAAATTAATACGCTCGCCGGAGGAGTTTACATTACTGTAGTTAATTGTTAGTGAATACTTACCTTCCGTGTTAATTCCGTTTTCTCTAAGTGCTTCAGTTAACGTAACAAGTACTACGTGGCTGGCGGCTGTTAATACTAAAAACGAAAACAATATTTGCAAACCAACCAGTAAATGGCTGGTGGCTGAACTCATTTGTTTACCGGTGCCTTTACCGCTACTTTGTAAGCTGCTCATTAAACTCTTTTCTTTAACAACACTGAGTTCTATAAATGAGTAAAGAGAGGCAATACTGATAATTAAAAATACTGAAAACAGCAGCGTATTAATGCTCAAAGACAGGGTGTCTAAGCGCTGAATGGCATCAGCTGCAAGGCTTTGAATAACCATAAAACCGATTTGAGTAAATGTTAGAGCAAGCAGCACCGCAACACTAATGAGTAAAACATTATGTTTGAGTGTTTCCATAATGAGCTGTTTTTTACTGGCGCCAAACGCAAAGCTTATCGCAAGCGGTTTGATACGTGTAATAGCTTTAGCAAGCTGCATGCTAGACAGGTTGATAAGAGCAATAAGCATTAATAAGCACACACCTAGTAACAACATTAATACAATCTTTCCGCTGTCACCTCTAAGGGCGTCATTAAATGCAGTAACACGCGCACCCACTGTAAAATCTTTTAAAATATTAGGCGCGTGTAACTGCGCACCTTTAAGTGACAAATCAATTAACTGCTTATTAATTTCCTGCTCTGAAGCTGTGGGTTTAAATCTAACTACATTCTTATATGCCCCCATAAAGCCGTTAGATGTTTTTGGGTTAAATGACTCATCAGCATCAATCGGTATCCATATTGCGTTATTTATTTTGCTGTAATTGGGTAGTACAAGGTCGTCGGGTGCGACACCAATTACATTGAAACGACGTTGATTAAGTTGTATTTTTTTACCAACAATATGAGGGTCACTATTATAGTAGGTTTGCCAAGCGCGATAGCCTAATACGACCGACATTTGCTGAGTACCGAGCGCTTCTGATTTATTGAATAACCGACCAAGTTTGGCTTGAACGCCGAGTAAATCAAATAGATTATGTGAAGCGAGTATGACGTCAATTTCGGGTCTACTAGACTGATCAAGCAGTTTGTAATCAGTCCATTTATGATAAGTAGCGACATCAGTAAAAACGGTGTTTTCTTTTTTAATGTAGCTCATAACTTTTGAATTACTAGCAGGACCTGAGTAACCTTTAGAGTTAATGGTGCCTTCAAGTAAGTATAAGTTATCGCTTTGCTGGTAAGGTAGTGGGGCGAAATACACTAGATCAACTAAGCTAAATGAACTAAGTACCATTGACAGTGTTAATGCCAACGTGAAAACTGTGGTGAAATAGTACTGCTTAGCGCGCTTGAATGTACTGTAGGCAGTTTTTAACATGGCTGAGCAACCTGTTTTTCATTTGTAGGTTTGCTTGACACTCGTTCGTCGCTTTGGGCAACGACGGTACCGTCTTTTAACTGAATATTTCGCGTAGCCATATCGGCATAACGCGGATCATGGGTAACTAATACAATGGTGGTGCCTTGCTGGTTAAGGTCTTTTATTAATGCCATGATTGCATCGCCATTTTTCGAGTCTAAGTTACCAGTAGGTTCGTCGACCAGCATGATGCCAGAGTCACCAGCTAACGCGCGTGCGATTGAAACACGTTGTTGCTGACCACCAGAAATTTGATTTGGGTGTAAATCAGCTTTATCAGCTAGGCCCACTTTTTCAAGGCAGTCTAATGCTCTTGCTTGGCGAGATGATAAAGAGTCGCCACGGTATTTTAGCGGTAGCGCAACATTTTCAAGTACTGTCATTTCATCAATTAAGTTAAAAGATTGAAACACAAAGCCAATACGATTACCTCGTACTTTTGCACGTTGGTTTGAATCCATATCAGAGACCAGTAAACCATCAATGTAATATTCACCGCTTTGAGGAGTATCGAGCAGCCCCATAATATTAAGCAGTGTTGACTTGCCACAACCAGAAGGCCCAGAAATAGAAATAAACTCGCCGTCGTACACGGTAAAGCTAATCCCTTTTAAAACTTGACTTACTTGCTCCCCGTTCGAAAAGGACTTACTTAAGTTATTAACTCGTAAAATTTCAGTATTCATGTTTTTTCCTTAACCAGCTATTCTTATTGTTGTTGTTTCAACGGGGATATCTAATGTAGAAATAATAACTTGTTCACCAGGCTCTAAACCCGACAGTACTTGGATCAGTTGCCCTGACACTTTACCGTATTGCACGTCAACTTTAACGGCTCTATTATCTGTTGTGAGTTTAAATAATGAGCCATAACTGCCTTCACTTGCACCTGTTGGCTGCTTTATATAATTCACTTCTTTTTGTACGTCGGCAAAAATAGTTGCATCAACTTGTTGCATTGGTTTCATGGTGTCTGATTCTGAAGCTTCTAGTTCAATATCAATTTGTACAGCACCGTCGCTGATCACTGGATCAACACGAACTACTTGGCCACGCACTTGATCATTCAACGTACTAATTTGGGCCGTCATACCAATTTGAATTAAATGAGCTTGAATTTGCGGTACTTTTATTTCACCAACCAAAGGGGAGAGGCTACCGATTAAAGCAAGTTCAGAACCTGCAGTAACGCTTTGCCCTAAACTTAAAGGTAAGCGCTGAATAACGCCGCTCATCCCCGCTTTAACTGAAAGTTGCTCTACCATTAATTTGGCGACGTCAAACTCGTCTTGCGCTTGGGCTATTAAGTCATCTTGAATCGAAAGCGATTCTTTTTGCATCTGTGCTAATTTATCAAGTTTGGACTCTTCAAGGGCAATACGTTTTAAGAGTTGCTTGGCTTCGAGTTCATTTTTCTTGGCGCTAATCCCTGAAACAATGCCTGATTTAGCTAATGTACGTTCTGCTTCAACTTGCAGCATGGCTATTTCAGATTGTGCTTTTAGCTCAGACACGCTTGATTCGTTGTTAAGCATCTCACGCTGTTGTAGCAATACGGTTTGACGTTTTTGGGTTTTGGCATTTTTAAGCTTTGCTAATGCTAAGCGCAGTTTACTTTCTAGCTCAGGGTTATTTAAAGTAAGGATCACAGTGCCATGTTTAACTACAGCACCTGCTTTAAGTTTTATTTCGTCAACCACAGCATTACTGGTTGCGGTAAGTAGCCGTTTATTGATTGATTGCAATGAGCCATAGCCATCAACTTTAATTGAAAAATCACCACGCTCAACCTTCGCAATAGTGACAGAGTCTTTTGGAATAACTTCAGCATTATCCGCAAACCCTAATTGCCAGCCAGAAATGAGCATAACGACAGATAAACCTATCAACCCTTGATAGATTAGTTTGGATGTAAATTTCATAGCTATTCCTTATGGTTATTCTTATCGTGATGTAGTTACACAGCTTGGGCTAAGGTTTGGTTCTTAATTAACTCTTCTAGGTCAATTATTCTATCTGCGGCTTGTATTGTTTCTTGTCTGTGAGCTACGCTGATCCGTGTGATTTTTTTTGATTTTAAATATTGATTGACCTTTAGCTCTGTCATCGCATCTAGGTGGCTAGTCGCTTCATCTAAAAACAAAATGACGGGCTGACTGTAAAGCGCTCTTGCCAAAAGTAATCTTTGTTTTTGACCACCTGATAATGAGCTGCCTAAATCACCTACTTGAGTATGCAAACCCATAGGCATATTTTGAATCTCATGCCATATAGCAGCGCCTTTAACTGCTTCTGTGATTTTATCTAGATCAGGTTTAGGCTCAAAGAAACAGATATTCTCGATTAAGGAACCATTTAGTAATTGATCATTTTGCATCACAGTTGCACACATGGAACGAAAATTTCTCATGCCAAGCATGTTTATCGAATGCCCATCTAATAAGTAATCACCTCGATCTGCTTTAATTAATCCTGTCATTAACTTAAGAAGTGATGACTTCCCTAAACCTGAGCGACCAATAATAGCGACTGACTCTCCTGCATTTATTTTAAAATTGATTCCTTTAAATAACCAAGGTGAGGATGAAGAGTATCTAAAATGTAAGTTTCGTACTTCGATTTGCCCTTTAGCGTACTCTTTTGCAATTGTTAGTTGAGGGTTTTCTTGCTCTTGGCTCTGCATCACTATATCAGACATTCTGCGCAAGTAAGTAGAGGCTAACTTGAACCTAAATACGTGATCTACCAGAGTTTGTGTGCTACTTGAAAATTGTTGTCTATAAGCTAAGAAAGCAATAAACATCCCTATAGTAAACTCTTTATTTATTATTAATGTGGCACCAATAAAAATAACAATTAAATATTCAATTTTACTAATTAGCTCCTGGCTAATCTCTGCCGCAATGGTGACTTTTTCTCGTTTAATATTCTCGTTAGTCGTATCAGCAAATAGGTTAAGCCATGAAGAAAGTCGAGTACTTTCTTTTACGTAACATTTTATCGGTATAATTGCTCGGATCGTTTCTAGAAAGTGACTATTTTCTTTTGCTTGTTTAGATAAAACTTGCTCTAAATGCTTATTTTCTTTGTTAGTTAAATATAATCTAAGCAATAATGTAAAAGAGAGGAACGATAAAGAAACTAAGGCGAGAGTTGGTGAGTAAGTATACATAATTATTAAGGTTGTTATGCCTAACAAGCCTTCAACAATAGCAGAAATAAAACCACGGCTGATCATTCTCTGAACTTCATTAAATGCTTCAAATCTCGATTTAATATCGCCAACATGCCGAGATTCAAAAAACGAAAGTGGTAAATGTAATAGGTGACGCTGGATATTAGCCTTTACTTGAAAACCTAAATTTTTATCTAAATATAAAATGGCAGCTGAACGAATAATATTACTAAAAGTGGTTAGTAAAGTAACAGCTATAAAAGCAGCGAGTAGCCATATTAATATTCCGCCATCGGAAAGAGGTATACCATGATCAATTACAATTCTAATATAGTAGGGGGATACCAATAGGAAGCATTGCAAAATTAAGGCTACAACGAATATCTTAAATAATGAGGATGCGAGCCCTTCTATGTTGCCAATAAATGCTTTGAGTGGCATTCTTACTCGTTCATCAGCCACGGTGAATGCTGATGTTGGGGTTAGCTCAATTGCAATGCCGGTAAATGCTTCAGAGACTTGCTTCCAATCTAGTTTTATTTTCCCTTTTGCAGGATCATGGATAACAATGCCAGTTCTATTTACTGAAGCAAGCGTGACAAAATGATTAAAGTTCCAATGTAATATAGCTGGGCCCTTTAGTTTTGATAATTGACCAAGCTCTAGTTTTAATACTCGCCCAGACAACCCAATATCATCTGCAATTTTTAAAATGTGCTTAACTGTTATTCCTTGAGTACCAACGGGGTAGCGTTGTCGCATAGCAAGCATATTTACTTTATAGCCATGATAAAAAGCAATCATAGCGATACATGTGGTGCCGCATTCAGCTACTTCACTTTGTAAAAAAAGAGGTAGTTTTGATGGTTTAAAGTCAATGTAGTCTGTGAGACGCATTTTAATTTCACTATTTAATTAAGTTAAGGACTTTTTCAGATTGCCGAGTAAGTAGAATCTTTATATCTGCGGTAGGTGATAACTTTGAATAGTTGTTAGCTTCTAATCTTAAATGTACTTTTTGCTCTTTATTAATTTTGTTACTGCCAATAACCATTGTGACTATACCTTTTAACTCATCATTATTGACGATTAAGGTAACTTGGTCATTTACATGAATGCTCATATTGTTGTTGCTAGAAACCCAAAAAGATAACTCATTTTCAGCAGCAGGGCTTAATAAGTAGCCGAGAGGTTCAAATGGTTTTATGATATTTTTATCAGCGAAAGAGTGAAAAAAGAAACCATCTGCAGGGGAACGGATAATATCTTTTTTCATCACATTTTGACTATCAAATTTAGAAATAGAAAGCAGAGGCTGATTTTTTTTGACCATTTCGCCATGTGTAGCATGACTTTTATTTATGATGACAACCTCATTATAAATTAGTGGGGTATAGTGCTCAGGTGAAACCTTAGCATCGTGGCTTTTTTTTGTTGAGAATGTTACAAAGTTAATGATTAAAAAGCTAAATATGAAGATTGCGATTAAAGCTGAAATAGAATTATTGATAACTTTAGGTTGTTTAATGAGCGACCTACCAATATCGCTCGACTTATACTGATTTCTAAGCGCTTCTTTTCTGAACATATTAACAATAGACATAAGCTAGCTAACTTTCTTAATAGCAATGTCACCAACAACGCTATTACTATTCATATAGCTTAGCGGGCAACCCATTTGCCAGCTATCAAGTGTCGTAAAGCCTTTTATCCAGGTACTAAATTTTTCATTGTTTAGTGTGAGTGTGCCATCAGGGTTAATTTTACCAATATTGTTTCTGTCATCATCTAAAGCAACGGTACACTTATTGATATTACCATTGGCTCTAATTCCTAATGAATTAGGCTTTCCTGCATAACAGATATAATGACCATTTTTATCTATTTGTTTACTTGTACCAGAGTAACGAATTGTCAACTCTTTGACTAAGTCTCTTGCAGTTCTTTTGGAAGTGAGAACTTTGATAGTGTCTTGATTATCGCCGCCTAAGTTATCAATCGCTTTAAAAAACAATTGAAACCGGGGGTCACTGAATAAGGTCTCATCATAACGTTTACAAAATTTCAAAACACTCTCATGGTTCAGATCGGTTATATGGATTCGAAGTGTGATTTTAAAATCTAGATCTGTGGCTGCCGCATCTAATAAGCGGCCCCAAATTTTGTCAAAACTCCCTCTCCCGTTACGAGTTAACCGAGTTGTGTCGTGTGACTCTTTGTCACCATCTATGGATATTTGAAAACTATTTTGCTTTAGCTCAACAAGTTTTGTTAGTGTTTTTATATCGAGAAGAGAGCCGTTTGTAGTTAGATCACCATACACTTTACAATTATTTTCCTTTGCTAAGTGTTGGGCATACTCTGCAATTTCAAAAACAATGTCTCTTGCAAGTAAAGGCTCTCCGCCAAACCAGTTTAGAGATAGAAACTTTAAGCTTTTCATTTTGTTTTTAATTAGAGTTTTGGTTGCCTCAACAAGCCAGTCTGGCATTTTCCCGATTTCAAAATCCTCATAGCAATATACACATCTAAAATTGCATTGTTCTGTAGGAAATAAAATTAGCTGAAACTTTTCATTGCTAAGACTACTCGCAAGCTCGTGCTTTGAAAAACCTTTTACTGTACTTACTGAATCACTCATAATTTCCCCTAAAGTTATATGGAAAATAGAAAAGGCTATTTATATTAAATAGCCTTTTGCTACATTTATAGCTCTTTTAGTTCGCTACCACAGCTTATATTTGTTGTGCAAGAACCAACATTTATACCTTCATCTTCTTCTTCTTCTGGAGAAAAACCGCCTGCAACAGCATCTGTAAGTTCTTCACTTAGTTCAATTTCACCTAACTCATTTAATTTGATTTCTTCACTTTCTATATTTTTAAATTTATTACTCATTTTATGATCCTTTAAATTGTTGCTTCCCCTTAATGGGGTGAAGTGAGTATTACTTTAAAAAAAGAAATAGGTAACTGTAATAACTACGAGGTTTTTAAAATAAAATCATTTAAATAGTTTGATATTTTAGATAGCCATAAGTTCGAGGTCGGTTTTTTTTTGTTTTTAATGTTAAATAACATTTCAATTTTATTTTTTAATATTTTATATTCCGTTTTCTCATATAGTTTAAGTAGTTTATCTTTATTGTGATTAGTTGGGTGATTAGATTGCAAATTACAAAGTGTCATCCCGTAATTAAATTCATCTTTTATATTTTCATATTGATTCAGTGTTTTTTTTACTAATGGAGATTCAATAGATAGCTTTTTTTCTTCGATAATACATGAAGAGAAACTTAGCTTAGACAAAGAATCTAAAGGAGTCTTTTCCATATTTGAAACTAAGTGTTTCATCACTGTTTCAGCTTTAGTTGCCAGCCCTACAGATTTGAAAGCCTCATATAACCGATAGCTATATACACCACTTTTTATGCACGTACTTTTATTTATCTGACGCCAGCAAAGTTGTATTGCTTCTTCAAATTTTTCTAAGCTGATTAAGGCTATAATTTTAGCCTCTATGTATACATTTTTTTCTCTGTAATATTGCGGTATCGTCTCTTTAATTTTAAGAACTTCATTATATTTTGATTTTATGAGGTAATATTTTAAAGTTTCATCAAGTGTAGCCATATACAATGAATTCCATTGCTCACCTAATATTTCTTTGGTGACATTTATGGACCCTAGTTTTACTTTGCCCGTATTGTCGAGAATAGCTATTTCACCCATCAGCTTGAGGAATGCTGAGTGTTGGTTTGTCAGCTTATAAAGGCGTAATAAGTTGATTGTTGGATCGATTAAGTTTATGAGGTTTTGATTATTTCTATCTTGTAAAAATTTATCCGACCAATAAGTAATTACTCGGTGTAAAAATAATTCACTGGCTTGCGCTTCTCCTCGGTACGCTAAAATAAGCGGGTAGGCGTTAATCAGCCAATGCAGAGTTTTGTTGTCACTTGAACTCTGGTTACGAACATCTTTATCAAAAGCAAGGCACATTTCTTCGCACCAGTCTTCAAGGTTTGATAAAGAGTTTAAATCTCTCTTTTCGGTTAATCGCTTCAGCTTTGGCTTGTATGATTTGCAAACTTCAATATTCATTAGCCAATGCCTTCTTGGCTTATTTTCGTAGAAGGCGTTTCATCATTATCAATGACATTACAATAAACATCTTCTGGACTTATGAACCCTCCGACGAGTTGATCAAGCAATTCAAGGCTTGTAATTTCGATTAATCCATCATTTGTTCTGCGGGCAGTAATTGCATTTTTATCTTTTTTTATGTGGTTATGCATTGTTCATACCTTATGGCTGTGGGTAAAAAATATAGCCTATTTCCGCGATTTATTTTTACAATAATTAATACGTGATATATGCATAACTAAAATGTAACCTTAATAAAAATCAGAGACTTAAAACTTTGTGGCAATTATAATTACAGTGCGTTACTATATCCCTTGTTAAGGGAATGTTAAGGTTTAATTGCGGCTTTATTTATGTTAATCAGGTTTGGTGAATATTGTTTGGATACAGAAGAGATGTCTCTTCAAGTTAATGAGCAATCAGTTGTACTAGAACCAAAAGTATTTGCTGTATTGATGTATTTTATTGAGCATCGTGAGCGTTATATATCAATGGAGGAGCTACATAAAAACTTATGGAAAGACCGTTGTGTATCAGATGCTGCGGTAAGGCGTATTATAAGTAAAATTCGCATAGTGTTGAATGATGACCATAAAAACCCTAAATATCTTCAATCGCTCTCTAAACGTGGATATAAATTAATTTGTCCTGTCTCAACAATTCCTTCCCCTATAGAAGAGAAGCAAAAAAGTATAGAAAAAACAGAGCACAAGAATGTTAAAAAAGCTAAAGTCTATTTTTACCTTATTGCAATAGTGATTCTTTTTCTTTCGTTAGCTTATCTTTTATTTAAATACAAAGCCGGTGAAGTTTCAGTTATTACTAAAGTGGTGGATACAGTCATCTCAGACAAAAAATCCTTCGCAGTTTCTAGTGAAGGTCGATACATTGCATTTACTAGTAAATTAAGTCATGAAAAGAATTATCATATTTATCTAAAAGACCAGAAAACAAATACTATAGAGGTGCTTGTAGATAATGCAATCCTGCCTACAGGTTTGGTTTTCTCTAATGACGGGGAGCGCTTGTATTTTTCCGATAATTTAGATGGTATTGCTTTATTAAAGCAGGTAGATCTAACAAATAAAGCGCATGGAATAGGTACGTTAGTAGCTGATTTTTATTTTATCTCAGATGTGTTTATCGACAAAAATGAAGATAACGTAATTTATTTTTCTGGGAAAAAAAGTCTGCAAAGCGCAATACTTATCTATAAATTCAACTCTGAAAAAGGCTTGCTTGAAGAGGTTACTTCCGTTACTCAAAAAGGATCTCATGATAGTCGTGCGGATATTTCTCCAGACTCTGGTAAGTTGGTTGTACTTCGAGTTGATATGGAAAGCAAGCGTAACTCTATTCGAGTACAAGATTTAAAGACTGGCAGAACTCTTTTTCACCATGATCAAAATACAGCTATCTATGATGTTCATTGGCTTGATGATGAGCATATCACTTTATTAGATGATAAAAAGTTAGCTAAAATAAATGTTCAAACAGGTCATTCAAATATTATTTTTGATAAAAACAAGGGCCTGATCGCATTAGAGCGAGTAACCCCTAATACACTATTAGCTATCAGAGATAATGATAATATCAATACTCTGATAGAGAAAAAGCTGCCATTAAGTGATTTTAAAAATGTTGAAATGATTCAAAAGAAGCAACCTGAGCAACATAGTAGCATTGTTGCCTATCAACCTTTAGGTAACAAAGCCTGGATGGTTATAAAAGAGAAAGGTATTAGCTCCTTAATTTTTTATGAAAAAAGCAAGGCTACAAAAAAAACAACACTAATGAGCACTGAAAAACCACTCAAGTTGATCAGCCCCTCTCTGACTGGTAAATATGTGTTACTGAAGCTTCAAGAGCGCATAACACTTCTTAATACGTTTGATAATAGTCTGACCTACGTCTCTAAGGCTGATGAATTGATTGGTGATGTTACTTTTTCATTTGATGAAAAGTCCATTCTATATACACGAAAAAGTAATGGAGAGTGGCAAGTATTTGAGTATGCTATTAATAATAAAGCTAAAAATGTTATTTTCAAAGGCTATCGCTTTATTCGTCAATTTGAAGGAGGATATGCCTTAGGTGATAATGCAGGAAGATTATCACGGTTTGATGTACAAAAAGGAACCATGGTTACAATGTCGGTAAGTATATCCACTGAGACAAACACAAATTGGGCTGTATTAAATGGTAAAGTATTATGGAGTGATCACAATTTGTTAAATACGATGTTCTATGAAATAGACTTAAATGATGTGGATGCTTCTAGTCTAAAGTCAAAAGCGTTTGACTTTAGTGTGATTAGACCAAGGTTTTATGTGGATAAAGTGAATGGTTTAATTATTGTTGAAAGTTTAGGTAATAGAAATAGTGATATTATTTCCATTGAAATTCAATAGGTTAAATTTAGTTTTTGCAAAGTTATAAAAAAGTTATCTAATTGTTGTTGATAATATCTATCGTGTAGTTCAAATTTAATGTGAACAATAAAACTACAAAAACCAAATAGATTAGGGGCAACACCAACATGAATTATGTATACAAATCATCATTTATCTATACAGCTATTTTTACTTTCTTAACAGTGATATATCCCGCTGACTCGTCCATAGGTATTAACAATCAAATTACTGATAATGACTCGCCAAGTTATTCTTGTGTGATAGTTCCTATACTCTGTAGAGATGAGTCTAAATCGAGTTCTGCATATGATAAACATAAATGAACTACATTCTAGGATTGAGCTTATAAACTCAATCCATGGCTTTAATGATTTTTTTAAATATATAAAAAATAGTTATAGCTATGTTCAAGCAGGGTTTATTACTTTTGATCTCTCCGATTTATTTGAGTTTGATACTTATTATTTCGGTGAATTAGATAGCTCTTTTTTAAGTGATGTTAATTCTCGTAAGGAGTTACTTCATTATTGCTTAAATGAAACAAGAGCAATTCAGCTTAGTGAGTTAGTTGGCAACTATGAGTCTGTATTAGTAGTACCTACAGGGTTACATAAAAATAAATTTGCTTGTTTTGTGTTGGAATTGTCAAGTTTAGGTGCTGAACCTCATAAAGTGAAAATGCTAGGGGACTATTGGCGAATATTTTTAGTTGAAATATTTGAAGCTTACCGGCGCTCAACAAGCTTTGATGCTGTAAAAATTACGCGGCGTGAAAAAGAGTGTATCCGTTGGGCATCAATTGGAAAAACATCGTGGGAGATAAGTCAAATTCTAGATATTAGTCAAAGAACGGTCGATTTTCATCTAACAAATTGCATTAAAAAGACAAATAGTACAAACCGGCAGCATGCAATCGTTAAATGTATTCTGAGTGGAGAGTTACTGAGTCCTCAATAGAGTTTCCCTGACCAATTAAAAGCGCATTTTGCGCTTTTTTTGATCTACAGCTTGCCATTTTATTAGTTTCGTTTAAAATCTACCAACTTTCGAAACGAAACTTAATTGTAACCACTTATGACCAAACGAAACACCCAGCAACGCCGCCATTTGATCCTTACTCAAGTTAATGAATTAGGTGAGGTAGCCGTAGATAGTTTAGCTGAACAGTTTCAAACATCAGAAGTAACTATTCGAAAAGACTTAACCTCGCTTGAAAAAAGTGGCTTATTGCTGCGCCGTTACGGCGGTGCTATTGCTCTGCCTAAAGAGATTGTTAGCGATGAGATTGATTCTAAGCGCAAAGTGGCCATTGCCAAAGCGGCAGCAT
>MDTG01302028.1_pt1 | contig 13048 bp, 13 predicted proteins | sample 811421 | NCBI WGS metagenome assembly MDTG01 (sample SAMN05326645, study PRJNA326480) | marine metagenome | isolation source: seawater | place: Pacific Ocean: South East | collected 2011
GAGGCTATAGCTGAGCAAATGTTAGGTATATTTCCTAGGGTTATATTAGCAGATGGTAGTAAAATAAATAGAGAGGGCAAGCGTTTACTTGATACATACAATAAGGAACAAAAAGTAACAACTTTTTTAGACGCAACATTAAGACCTAGACAAGCTGAAATACTTGTTAGAGCTAGCGCTATAGATTCTATTACTGAAAACGTAGACTTGTCAGAAGCGAAAGATGTTAAAGCTCCAGAACCAACAACAACAACAACACAACAGCGTGTAGTTATAAAAGAAAAAGTAGTACTAGAAACTTTTGGTGAAAAAGCTTTACAAAACGAAATAAGAGGTAATGTTGTGGGAATTGGAATCTCAGGTATCAACAAGTATATAGATGTTAAAAAAGCAATAACTGATCATAAAAAGTTTACTAAAGATGGCACTGAAATAACACCAGAATACAAAGCGGCACAAAAGAAATTAGAAAAAGCTGCTGTAGAAAAATATAAAAAACAAGGGTTTACAGAGAAAGAAGCAAAAAAACAAGCTAAAAAAGATCACGGTGTTGTTGAATTAAAATCTCTACGTGAACCAAAGGGTATGTATTATCCAATATTAGAGAAAATCGCTGCTGTGTACGGTGTTGACCCATTAAGATTAATTAGAGAGCAAGATTTTGATACAAAACAAAGAAAATCTGCTCAAGATTATATATTGTCAAAAAGAGATGAGCATATTGTTTCAATACCAGAAGGTACTACAAGAGCGGGTGACCCAACAGGTATTGCTAACACAATAATAGGTAGAGAGTTTTTTAAAGCTGGTGGTAGAATGAAATTTAAAACCACTGGTACTGGTAAAGGTTTAAAAGAACAAGCTAAACAAAGAATAGAACCAATGGATTATTTAGCTATATTTGGTTTAATACCTAAAGCTAGGGTTAATAATTCGTCTGTTGATCCAGCTCTTAGATCTCAAATAATATCAACAGCTACTATAGCTATTAACCAAGCGGTGAGACAAGAAAAAGACGCTCTTAATTTAACTAAAGAAAGAATTGATAGAATAAAAGACGGTAAGGGCTCTGTTATGTTTTCAAGTGATAATGATGCTACAAACTTCAAAAAGACCTACCAAATAACATTAACTGAATTAAGTAAAATAATTGGTTATAGGAGAATACCAATGATAACTAAAACTAGAAAGTCTGGTAAAACAGGTGAGTTAAAAGAATATTCTACAAGAGATTTAAACGCGCCGCTTGTTATTAATGGAAAAGAAACTGGAGAGACAATATTAAATGGTGCTACTAGAGTTGTAAATGAATTTGTAAAAGAAAATCCAGAGTTTAGAAACTTATTAAGAAGTACTCTTACCGGTGGTTATAATGCTGGTTTATTTTTATATGCAGAGAGAGATTCTAAAACACCTATTAACGCGCCAGTATTTGATGAGTTAATTGACAATGTAGAAGCCGAGCAGGTTGCTGGTAGAAAAAAATATACTACAGATAGATTTGTAAGAGCGGGTTTTAATCAAGATTTTTTAAAAAATTATGATGCTTTAACTGAAAATCAAAAGCTTGACTTTCTATATAAATTTTTTAAATCTGTAGAAAAACATTTAAAAAACAAACCAAATGATGCTTGGCTTTTTATAGAGTTAATTAGAGACACAAGTAAAAGCCAAAATACACTTACTAGAATTTTAGCTCCATTTAAGTTTTATCCAAGGTACAAAGACGGTAGTGTTATTAGTGATCAAAAAGTTACTGAAGAACATACTGATCCACAAAATTTAATTGGTAAATCATTATTAGCGGCTGCTTTAGTAGGTAAAGTAGATTTTGTATGGCAAGTTATTGGTAAGTCTTATATGCAAGGACCACTACTTGATAGCAAAAAATACCCGCACGACACAATTGTTAATAAAGCTGGTTACAAAGAAACAATGCCAGACGTTTATTATGAATTAGTAGTTCCAAGAATTTTAAATGGAGAGTTAAAACTACCAAATGGTTACGCTTCAATCGTAAGGTTAGCTGTAGCTGTACACCCAGATACTAGACAGCAAATAGACTTAGGCATGTATTATTTGCCAGAGTCTAACATGACTATAACAGAATTTTTTAAAGTAGATAACGTTGAAAGTATAGAGCAACAAAACGAGTTAATTGTTAAGCAATTAACAGGCGAAGTTGACGCTATGTTCTCAAGAGATTTTGGTAGTATTGGTTTAAATCCTGTAACACAACAAGGTAAACAACTAGACAAAGCGGTAATGTTTTCTAGAGAAACGTTTGATAAATTTCAAGCTCAAAAACAAAAAGGTAAAGAGTTTGTTAAATCAATAAAACCACAGTTAAAACAGTCTAGAGGTATTACAGTTTTAGACTTTGATGATACATTAGCTACAACTAAATCTTTAGTTAGATTTACAACTCCAGATGGTGAGACAGGTACGTTAAACGCGGAACAATATGCCAGTACATACGTAGATTTATTAGATCAAGGTTATGTATTTGACTTTTCAGAGTTTAATAAAGTTGTTAAAGGTAAAATAGCACCACTGTTTCAAAAAGCATTAAAGCTACAAAAGAAGTTTGGTCCTGAAAATATGTTTGTATTAACAGCTAGACCACCTGCCGCTCAAAAAGCTATATTTGATTTTTTAAAAGCTAATGGCTTAAATATACCTTTAAAAAATATTACTGGTTTAGGTAATAGCACTGCTGAAGCAAAAGCATTGTGGATAGCTGATAAAGTTGGTGATGGTTATAATGACTTTTATTTTGCTGACGACGCGTTACAAAACGTACAAGCTGTTGATAATATGCTAGAGCAGTTTGATGTTAAGCGTAAAGTACAACAAGCAAAACTTATGTTTAGTCGAGACATGGATACAAACTTTAATGATATACTAGAATCAGTAACAGGCATAGAATCTATAAAAGAATTTTCTAAAACACAAGCTGAAATAAGAGGTAAAAGCTCTAAATACAAAAGTATAATACCTCCTTCTGCTCAAGACTTTATGGGATTAATATATAACTTTATAGGTAAAGGTAAACGAGGTGATGCTGATTTAGCTTTCTTTAAAAAAGCTTTAGTAGATCCGTTTGCTAGAGGTATAAATGAATTAAATACTTCAAGACAAAGAGCTGCAAACGATTTACAAAACTTAAACAAAAAACTACCTGAAGTTAAAAAGAAATTATACAAAAAAGTAAAAGGTACTAATTTTACCAATGACCAAGCAATGAGAGTTTATCTTTGGAATAAAGCTGGTTTTGAAGTACCTGGTTTATCTAAAAGAGATCAAAAAACATTAGTTGAAGCGGTTGAAAACGATTCTAAACTAAAGGCTTACGCAGAAGCTGTAAGCTTAATTTCTAAACAAGAAAATGTTTATAGAGAACCTAAAGAATATTGGTTGTCAGAAAATATAGCATCAGACCTGTTAGATGATGGCGCTGTTGGTGATGCTAGATCAAATTTTATAGCTGAGTGGATAGAAAATAAAAATGTTATATTTAGTCCTAAAAACTTAAATAAAATAGAAGCTATATATGGTAGTAAGTTTAGAGAAGCTTTAGAAGATGTTTTATATGCTATGGAAACTGGTAGAAGCAGGCCAAGAGATGGTGGTAGGTTATTAAATATGTATACCAATTGGGTTAACAACTCTGTTGGTGCAATTATGTTCTTTAACATGAGATCTGCACTTTTACAGACTATATCTATGACCAACTATATAAACTGGTCTGATAACAATCCTTTGAAGGCTGCCGCCGCGTTTGCTAATCAAAAACAATATTGGAAAGACTTTACTTTCATATTTAATTCAGACTTCTTAAAACAAAGGAGAACAGGTAATAGAAGAGGTATAAACGAACAAGAGTTATCAGCTGCTGTTGCAGGTAGTGATAATAAAGCTAAAGCAGCTATTGCTTGGTTGCTTAGTAAAGGATTTTTACCTACGCAAATTGCAGATAGTTTTGCTATTGCTAGTGGTGGTGCTACTTTTTATAGAAACAGAATTAAAAAGTATTTAAAAGAAGGCATGACACAAGAGCAAGCTGAGAAAAAAGCTTTTTTAGATTTTCAAGAAGTTACTGAAGTGTCACAGCAGTCTGCAAGACCTGATATGATATCGCAGCAACAAAGAAGTCCCCTTGGTAGATTAATACTTGCATTTGGTAATACACCTATGCAGTATGCAAGGATAATGAATAAAGCAGCTAGAGATTTAGTTAACGGTAGAGGTGATTATAAAACGCATATATCTAAAATAGCTTATTATGGTTTCATACAGTCTGTTATATTTAGTGCTTTACAATCTGCTTTATTTGCTTCGTTAGGTGATGACAAAGAAGAAGACTTTAATAAAAAGAAAGAAAGAATACTAAATCAAATAGTTGACAGTATGTTAACAGGTATTGGTTTTGGTGGTAAGGCAATTAGTACCGTTAAAAATACTATAATAACATTTTTAGATCAAAGAGACAGAGGTTTTAGAGCTGACCACGCTTATACTTTATTGCAGCTTTTAAGTTTTTCTCCACCAATAGGTTCTAAATTAAGAAAAGTATATTCGTCTATAAAAACAGATCAGTACAACAAAGATGTTTACATGAGGAGAGGTTTTACTTTAGACAACCCTATATGGCAAGCTATTGGTAATGTTGTTGAGGGTATTACTAACTTGCCTCTTGGTAGAATGTCAAACAAAATGTTAAACATTGATAATGCTCTTGACGAAAGCAACAAGTGGTGGCAGAGAGCTGCTTTACTTTTAGGTTGGAATACTTGGGATTTAGGTATTAGAGATCCTGATATTGAAGAAATAAAAGAAGAAGTAAAAAAAGAAAAGAAACAAGCTTCTAAAATAAAAGCAGAAATAAAAAGAAAAGAGAAGCAAATAGAAAAACAAGAGGCTGAAAAAGCTATAGTAGAAGAAAACAAAAAGAAAAGTGAAAAAGATGGTAGATGCGCTGCTATAAGTGGAAGCGGTAAAAGATGTAAAAACAAAGCAGTGAGTGGTGGTTTTTGTACAATACATGAAAAAGTTGAGGCTAGAAAAGACGGTAAACAAGTTCAGTGTTCTGCTACGAAATCTAACGGTAAACGATGTAAAATGAAAACTACTAATAAATCTGGTAGATGTTACTACCACGATTAGGTAAAGAATTAAAAAAATACGTAACTATATAACAATGGTGAAGAAACTAATAACAATACTACTTACAATTACTTTAGCAGCATGTCTAGTGCCAAAAAAATGTTGCTCACAGACAAAAGAAATAGATATTAAAAAGCTTTTAAAGTTTTCTACGTTTTACGCCGCGGTTAATGGTGGTACTTCTTTATCTGATGTCGATGTTTTTTCTGTTGATAATGGTTTGTCTACTAGCACTATATCAACACCTTATGACTATAACTTTACTATTGGACTTCGTAAAATAGCTAGATTTGGATATGAAAATAAAGCGCAGACTTTTTATGATGGTACAGAATCTAATTATAGTGACGCAGCAACTGTAGGTAAAGTTAAAGGTATTGAATATTTGTTTGAGGTAGATTATAAGAGACAAGAGGGCGAAAACTATATGGATCAACATCACTTTATTAGATTTAGTTCTGATGATGGTTGTCCTGATGAATTATGCGTAAACTTTTTTGCTTTAAAACTGGAATATTTAGAAGACGGTTTTGCAGACATAAAATACTTTGAAGCATCAGAAAGGTATAGACATAGAGATGGCAAGCATCTATCTTGGAATGTAGGTTTTACACACCGTTTAGCTGAACCTTACGGTTATAATCCTTTAGACGAGTGGATGCTTGATAATGGTAATATACATTACACTTACTTGGCTTTACAAGAAGGTTACAATGTGGATGTTGCTAATAATGAGTACAAAGATCCTAATGGTAATATAGTAGCAACTAGCGCGGAAGTGTGGGAAGCTGTGGTTATACCGCAGGTATTATCTGATTATACTGAAAAGAAAAGAAACGAATTAAAAAATATAATACAACACTCGTTAGTAATGGGTTTTGATTATTATAAATACAATAAAAATACTTGGTTACATGCGTGGGGAAGTTTAATGCCTTGGCACTACAACGATGGTGATGAATTTAGTTACCATAATTATATAGAAGACGAACAATGGTATGATTATTCTGGTGGTTTAATATATGGCGTAAAAGTAAACAAACAGCTAGGTTACTTTGTAGAAGGTAAATATAACAAGTACTGGAATAGAGAATGGTACGATTTTAAGTTAGGAATGAATTATACAATTTTTTAAAATGGCAAAAGAACTAAACGAAAACACTAGCTTTAAAGTTAGTATACAAACATTAATAGCTATAGGTTTTGGTATGGCTACAATTATAGGCATGTGGTTTGCTTTACAAGCAGATATAGCTGAAGCAAAAGAATTACCAGCCGCGCCAGATCCAGAGGTTACACGTATGGAGTTTGACATGAAAGATCAAATGATACGTAATACTATCATGGAAACAAAAAAAGATGTTGAAGAAATAAAAGAGTCGTTAGAAAAAATAGAAGATAAACTATACAATAGATAATCAATGGAAAATCAAGAAACAGTTTGGCAGCAGTATGTTGTGTATTTATTATTAATGCTGTTAATGTTTATTGCTGGCACTTCTTTTGGTCAAATAGAAGTTACTCATTTTAACGCGGGTTGGAATAGTAATAATGATGTTCCTTGGATAATGGATTTAAAAGACTGTAAAAGCATGGGCTATACTGATATAGCTAAAAACCCAGACATAGCTAAAGAACATAAAATAGCTGTTGTACCTACAATTATAGTGTTTAAAGACGGTGAAGAAGTTGCTAGGTTTCAAGCTGATCTTAGTTTTAAAATGGTAGCAACAAGAGAAGAAGTACAAGAAGAAATAAGTAATATAATAATGAGTGATTTTTAATATGGCATACGTACAAAAAAACAATCCTTTTCCTGTAACAAGTTGTGGTAGACGTAGAACGTTTACTCAAGGTGGTAGCCCGGGTAAAGATCGTACAGAAGAAAGTCCGTTTCAAAAAGCAGATCCACGTAGAACTATAGGTCCTGGTAAAAATTTTAACAAAGCAAAGCCAACAGGCACAGGTGCTGACGCCGGTGGTGGTATGACACAAAAAGGTGTTAATGAATACAAAAGAAATAATCCTGGTAGTAAATTAAAAACAGCTGTCACTACTGATCCTTCTAAATTAAAAAAAGGTAGTAAAGCAGCTAAACGTAGAAAATCATTTTGTGCTAGATCAAAAGGTTGGACTGGCGAAAGAGGTAAAGCAGCGAGAAGAAGATGGAATTGTTAAAAGATTTTAAAATAAAAAAGTATTTAGATAAAAAACCACCTAGTGATAATTCTACAACCACTAAGGGTGAGATAACTGAATTAACTAAAATACCTATAAAAGAAAAATTTATAAAAGAAAAAGATGACATTAAAAAATCTTTTAGTAAAATAGTTAAAGAAGACGAGTTGGTTGAAAAGCTTATTAAACAATCTGCACCTATTATTATGAAAATAAAAAAACATCATAATAGACCAAGACCTAAAGTTATAGCTAAAAAACTAAACACAAAAATGAAAGATATGGAAATGGCTTCAATGAAAACGCCGTCGTATCCATCGGGGCACTCTGCTCAAGGTTATTTAATAGGCATGACTTTGGCAAACAAATACCCTCAAAAAAGAGACAAGCTAATGAAAACAGCTAGAGATATATCCTACAGTAGAAGAGTGGCTAGAGCACACTACTTATCTGACTCTAGGCTTGGAGAAGAAATAGGTAAAGATATGTATAACTATATAAAAGATAAAATATGAAATTAAGAACATCACCATTAAAAGCTTTTGCTGGTAAAGAAAAATTACAAAAAATATCAGGAGAACTTAAAAAAGCTAGCAACTTACACGCTGGCCAAGCTAAAAAAATAGATAATATGCTTGACTCTCCTATGAAAGGAAAATTAAAGCCCTGCCAAAAAGCAGCTGCTAGAAAAAAGTTTGATGTATATCCATCAGCTTACGCTAACATGTGGGCATCAAATCACAAGTGTTAATGGCTTACGATATTAAAGCTAAATTTATAAAGAACAGCCCGCTACCTTGTTGGCAAGGTTATGAGCGTGTGCCTGGCACGGCCAAAGGGGCTAAAGGTAGTTGCCGTAAATCATCTCCAACAAAAGAATATGTGAGCGACGCGCAAAGAAAAGCTGTTTGGGCTAGTAAAGCAGATGGTGGTGCTGGTAATCCAAATAAAATGTTATCACCAGCCAAAGCAAAGCAGAAAGGTGGTGGTACAACTAAAGTTTGTTTACCTAAAGCTAAAATAGCTAGCATGAGTAGCGCTGAAAAAAGTAAAGTAATAAATGCTAAACGCGCCGCTGGAAGCAAAGGAAAATATAAAAGATCTAGCTCTAGCAATGTTACTGGCACTAAAAGTGATGGTTTAAGAGACTGGGTAAAACAAGATTGGAGACAAGTTGGTAACCCAAGTAAAAAATGTGGAGAAAAATAATATGTGGAAATTATTTAAAGATAAAAACGATATAAACGAAAAAAACGTAGTTGGTTTTATATCATTTGCCATAATGGTATTATTTGCTATTATAGATTTAGGTACCGCTGTTATATATATGGGATATGTAGGAGGTGGAGAACTAGAAATTAATGACACCATATACAACTCTTTTGTTATGGTAACATTGGGATGCTTTGGTATTAGTGCGTTTGAAAAAGTAAAAACAAAAGAATGAAAAAAATATTATTATTACTATTACTACCTATATTTAGCTTTGGACAAAACTGTATACCAACGTTAACAGTTAAAGATACATGTTCATATGGCTACGCTAGAACTTGGATAGAGTGGAACTCGTTAGACAGTGGTTGTGCAATACAAAATATACATAGAGGAACTCCATACAACACTTACACTTGGAGTTGGAATAGTCAAGATACCAACTATATGTTTATTAATAATTATAGTCCTGGTGATCCTTTCGCTAGCTCAGAAGGTTTTTGGGTGGTATTTGAAATGGCTGACAGCACTTTTACTGATACTGTTTTTGCAAATCAGTTTGTTTGTATTGAAGGTTGTATGGACCCTGCTTATGATAATTATGATCCATTGGCTAATATACCAGATGTTTGCTTAGCAATACCACCACCACAAGATGATTGTGCTGATAGCACTACAACATCTATAACTTTAGAAATAACACCAGATACATATGAAAGCGAAACATCAATAGATATTATAAACCAAAATGATAGTGTTTTATTTAACCTACCACAAGGGTTTTTTAATAGTGTTGGAACTGGTAATTTATATACTAATACTATATGTGTACCTATAGATGATACAGTAAGATTTATAATATATGATTCCTATGGAGACGGAATATGTGGTTCTTGTTTTGGAGGTGTTGATGGTAAAGTTTTAATCACCGATGAGTGTGGTGATGTTATATATAGTTTACTACCTGGTGATAATTTAAACTTCGGAGATTCTGACACTTCAGACGCTTTCGCAATGAAAGATTGTAGTTGGGAACCTATAGTTGGTTGTCCTAACCCAGGTTATTTAGAGTTCAATCCAGCAGCTGATTCAATGAATCCAGCATTATGTGCTACGCCGAGAGTTGTAGGTTGTATGGATACTACTATGTTTGATTTTGATCCTACTGCTAATGTACCTTTGATGGAAGATAGTTGTAATTATGAATTACACTTAACAGATGGAGGCGGTGATGGTTGGCTAGGTGCTTATATTATGGTAAATCAACTAGGTAATTCATATGGCCCATATACTAATGTAAGTTCTTCTGTAGAGATTATACATTTAAATTTAAAATCAAATCACCCGGTAACAATTAGAGCTTATTCACAAACTAGCTCTGACGCCACACTAGATCAGGTTGGTTTTAAATTAATAAACCCAGAAGGAAATATTATATTGTCAGGTGGTACAAATCCTTGGAATGATAGAATAAGAATATTTCCAGATAACTATATAGTGTTACCAAATTGCCCTACTATATGCGACCCATATGTTTATGGTTGCATGGACAATACGGCGTACAATTATAACGATACTGCAAATACTAGCGATGGTAGTTGTTACTATGCTCCAGGTTGTACTGATCCACAGTATTTAGAGTATTACACTCAAGGTTTTACAGCTGATTATAACGATGGTAGTTGTGATACACAAGCTGTTTGGGGTTGTACAGATCAGTATGCTTTTAATTATGATCCTACGGCTAATTTAGATAACGGTGGTTGCATATCCGTTATTTTAGGCTGTATGAATGAATTAGCGTTTAATTTTAATCCAAACGCAAACACACCAGACACTTGTATACCTGTAATAGAAGGATGTACTTCGCCTATAGCTTTAAATTATGATTCGTTAGCAAACACAGATGATGGAAGTTGTATAGGTGTGGTTTATGGGTGTATGGATCCAAACGCTTTTAACTATGATCCTCTAGCTAACGTAGATGATTCTAGTTGTGTAGAAATAGTTTATGGATGTATGGATGCTACGGCGTTTAATTACAACCCTATAGCTAATATTGATAACGGAAACTGTATACCATTTGTTTATGGTTGTACTGATAGCACAATGTTTAATTATGATCCTACAGCTAACACAGATAATAACTCTTGTATACCTTACATATATGGTTGCACGGATCCTTCTATGCTTAATTATAACCCACAAGCAAATACGGAGGACTTTAGTTGTATTGCTTTTGTTTATGGGTGTATGGATAGTTTGGCCCTTAATTACGATTCACTTGCTAACACGGATAACGGTTCGTGTATCGAAATCATTATGGGCTGCATGGATCCAAATGCGTATAACTACGAACCAATTGCTAATGTTAATGATACTTTATCTTGTTTATATAGTGCTAATTGCATTACTGGTCCAGGTAATCCTTATTGGTTAAATGACCCTTGCTACGCTTGGGTATTAGAAGTTGATGATTATTGTTGTGGAAATGCGTGGGATACAATATGTCAATCAACTTATGATTATTGTGCTGGTACTTGGTCAGGTCCTGTACAAAATAGATATATGCCAAAAAAATTAATAGCAGTTACTGATTTACTAGGTAGACCAACTAAAATAATAAAAAACAAAGTTTTACTCTACATATATAATGATGGTAGTGTAAAAAGAAAATTAATAAATAAATAGATATGGCAACATTAACACCAACTTTAACATTAACAAGTACTGACGCTACTATTGATCAACTTTCTTTTTCGGTTAGTGACTCTTTAAATATTACTAAGGCTGTAATTAGCCCTAGTAAAGTTGCTTTAAGCACAGGTGATTTAACGCTACTTGCAGCAGCATCTTATACTAAGGCATATGTTTATCTTAGAAATACAGACGACGCAATAGCTATGGATATTGATTTTGGTACTACGTTATCAATACAATTAGCAGCTGGAGAATTTGCTTTTTTCCCATGGGAATCAAGTCAAAACATATTGGCTAAATCAGCTTCAGGTACACCATACTTAGAATACGCTGTATTCGAAGCATAAAACAAATAATTAACAATAAATAAAAACAAAACATGGCAACAACAGCAACAATTAACATTACTAGCGCAGATCTATTGCCTGGTAGTTCTTTGGGTATAAGTGCTAACACGAACCTAACAAAAGCCGGAATAACTACTGACATAGATCAAAAGTTATCAGGCGTTGTAAAGGTTACTGTAGGTAGCCCAACTGAACATAGACTAGGACCTTTAGCAACTGAAATGGCAAGTGGCGCTCACGATATAGCGAGTTATCTTTATGTAGCTAATTTAACTACAGAAGACACTACTTACTACATCGACTGGGGTATACACGAAACAATGATAGGTAGATTATACGCGGGCGACTGGATGTTTATTCCTTGGAGTGCATCTGATGATGACGCTGAAATAGAAATACAGGCACAAGGTGGAACTAATATTATAGAGTACTGCTTATTTAATAGCGACGTTATACTACCAACTGCAGCAGCATAGTAATTAAACAATAAAAAACAAATAAATATGGCAACAATAAATGCAAGTGTTACTATTAGTAGCGATATAGCAAGCTATCCCGTTACAATTAGTAGTGATATGACAATGACTAAAAGCGCTAATCCTTCAGTAGGTTTAGATGAAACTACAGGTCTACGTACAAAAAAATTTACAGATGCTACTGCGGCTGTAATAGTAGAGGCAGATGAGCTTACTGCTGACAAAGCACATAAGGTATATATTAGAAACTCTAGTACTAATAGAGCTAATTTCTTTTATGTAGCTTTTAACGCTTCAGCAGCAGCAGCAGGTACAGCTGAAACTATAGGTAAATTATACGGCGGAGACTGGATGTTATTTCCTTATAACGGAAGTACAAATATTACTGTGGCTTCTTCATCTACAACTGAAACACAAATACTAGAATACATGGTGTTTGCTGATGGAATAGTAGCTGCTAAGGGATAATAAATGGCTACGGTATATAAAAATATATCAGGTGAACTTACTAATTTACTTGTTGAACAAGGTGCTAGTGTTAAAGTAAATAAAATATCTTTTACTAATATACACGCTTCTACAACTTGTACTTTAGATTTGTTTATAGAGCAAAAGCTAGATGCTAATGGTGCCTCAGGAAAATTTTACCTTTTAAAAAGTGTAGCTTTACCTGTAGGTGCTACTTTGCTTTACGATGACGTACCTAATATAAGTACCGCTGCAAATAAGTATAGCTTATTTATAAAACTAACTAAAGGAGCTTCAGAAACACCTACTGTAGATGTAATAATATCTTAGTATGAAATATATAGGTCAATTTATACAACATTTTGATTCTACGTTTCGTAAAAACGTAATAGTAGAAGGTGGTTTAACTTTTGACAGTGTTTCGCTAACAGGAATACAAACGTCAGCAGAATCTTTTAGTAATGACGACATTAGTTTAATGACGTCTGCCGCTGTTGAAGA
>MDTG01030451.1_pt1 | contig 13047 bp, 14 predicted proteins | sample 811421 | NCBI WGS metagenome assembly MDTG01 (sample SAMN05326645, study PRJNA326480) | marine metagenome | isolation source: seawater | place: Pacific Ocean: South East | collected 2011
CCCAGCAGTAACGAATCTTAACGGAGATATCTCTGCTCTGACTGCTAGAGAGGGATTAGTTACCCAGGCTGGATTATGGCAACTCATGCAGAGAGCCCAGCAGATGGTAATCGGACTAAGAGAAAGCGCAATCCGAATAGATGTTAATCCCCATGTAGTAGGGGCTCCAACTATCGCACCGGGTATCCAGTACCGAATAGTTACTCCTGATCTCCTATATTGCGAAGCCCATCCGGACCAGCCCGATATCCCGGTTTATTATCAGGAGGCTAGACTCCGAGAGCATGAAGGGAAGCCTATATGGGTAGCAGATGTACTAGATATCCGAGATCCTAAGAATCCGATCTTCGGAATGTTCGAAATAAATAAGGATGGAGCCCTAGGGAAGGATATGAGCGTAGAGTTTATGGGACATCCTACCCACAGAGGAGAAGAATATCCTTATAGAGATGGAGAGGGGAATCCCTTCCTCCCCGTAGTTCTCTATCATGCTGAGAAGACAGGATTCTTATGGGATGCTTATAACGCTTCCCAGATGGTATATGGTTCTCTAACTTCTGCGGTTCTGTATTCTATGTGGGTACATCTTGTAAGAGATGCCTGCTGGAGTAAAAAATATGTAGCAGGTCTCTCCGTTGCTGGACTCTCTCAGATAGATCAAAATGAGATAGCCCGGAGATCTTCTATCGCTACAGATCCCTCATCGATTCTAGTATTTACTCAGGATCCAGATGCTCAAGGGCAACCCTTAGTGGGATCCTTTTCTATTCCTACGGATCCTCATGCTCTCCTAGAATCAATCTCCAAATATGAGATGAGAGTAGGATTAGCAGCAGGACTCTCTCCAAGTGAACTTAGCAGAACGAATGGAGATCCCCGCTCCGGTTATGCTCTCGCAGTATCGAAGAGCGGACAGAGGGAAGCGCAGAAAAAATTCGCTCCCGTATTCCGATTGGGAGATGAGGAACTTCTAGCAAAAACTGCTATGCTCGCTAATCGATTCTTAGGAACATCTCTCCCGGAGGCTGGATATAGAGTATCATATCATTCTATGCCATTAACCCCGGATGAGATGAGAGCGCAGAGAGAGGATATTATCGCTAAGATGCAGGCTGGGCTAATCTCTCCTGTACAAGCTGTTATGATGATGTACGAAGATATGGATCAGAGAGAGGCTAGAGAGTATCTCCTTCAGATTCGAAGAGAGAGAGCGGAGTTTATGTAATGAACTGCGAGGAGTGTAACCAGCCCATTGAAGATATAAAGGATTCGATCGTAGAGTGGATATCTTGTGAGGATTGGGCTCTCTCTATGTACGTTAGACTAGTCCATCCGGGCTGCTGCTATTATGAGAAGAGAAGGGAGATACTAGAGGAGATGAACGCTAACGATCATTGGTTGCCGCTCCAAAATATAGAGCCCCTTCTCGATATAGCCTGGGAGATGCCTTGGGATGATAAGATTCTAGCAGAATCTTCATTTATTCGATATATTACACAAAGGAACCATAATAACGGAGGTACAACCAATGAAAACAATTAACCATGAGGGAGTGGAGTACGTTCTGAAAGCAGATATCGAGGCTGCTTTTAAGGATCGAATCTCTAAACTCAGTGCTAGAGCAATCCAAGCGGAAGAGGCAGCGAAGGCTCTCCAAGATACTCTAGATAATCAATCCGGAGAACTTACCAAGATCTCTACATTACAAGAGAAGGTCTCTACTCTAGAGCAATCTCTACAGGAAGCGGAGAGCAAATATAGCCGGGTCTCTATGTTATCGGATATGGGATTTACAGATCCCGATCTTAGAGATGCTGTAGAGTGGGCTTATAGTAGAGCAAATAGCGAAGATTCTTTAGAGGATTGGATTAAAGGTATTAAAGAGAATCCAGCGGAGGCTCCAATGGTTCTTAGACCTCATCTCCAAGCGAACGCAACTCCAGAGGCTGCAGCAGAATCTACACAGAGCGCAGAATCCGAACCAGTAGCCCAAGCGGAACCAGCAGAGAGCCCATCTCTCCTTCCTCCTAGAACGAATACAGGAGCGAAGCCTGCTCCCGTACAGAGCGGAGATATCCTGAAGAGAGTAGAAAGCGGAGATCTAGACTTCTACGAGCAGAATCATGAGGCTATTGTGAAAGCCTGGAGACAGCAGAAGAGAACTCGAACCTATTAAAGATACATTCTAGGAGGTACCTATGGCCCTTGACTTGCAAGGTATTAACATTTATCCAATTGTGAAAACTCTCACAGTATACCAGACTGCTACAGAGGTACTAGTACCTAAGAGCGCAAGAGTTATGCAGATTGGAGCGCAGACTCATAAATTATACTGGTCCAGCAGTGGAGAAGATGGAGTAGTTCTAGGAGCCCATAAAGACTTCATCGCAAGAGAGGCCAAGCAGAGTATCCATCTCGGAAGAGGTAGAAATAGACACGATGCAATCTATATCTCTACTCAATCCGCTTCCTCTGCTACAGTTACTCTAGTATTCTCGGAGGAATGATGCTCGGATATATCCCTAGTGTAAACTCAGAGCCCATAGTACAGGCCTTCTCTAATACTAATCAGATAGTGATAACCCATAATCTCGGATATAAGCCAATGGTCCAAATCATCTTAAGTGATGGGACTATAGCAGAGGGCTCCGTTACTCATAATAGCGATAACCAGGTAAGAATATCTTTCCAAATTTCACTCTCGGGACTGATATTACTGAGATAGTATAGAGAGCGAGGGGAGAATCCCTCTTAATCTATATATGGAGTTTAAAAATGCAATTTCTTGCACCAACTAATATTTTTGAAGGCGTGGTACAACTTAACCAAGCCCCATCCGCTGATAACCACGCTGTTACCCGTTCTTACTTAGAGGCTAATTCTGTAGTCGGTATCGCTTCAGACTCTGCTAACTATGCAGAACTTGTAACAGAAGGTGGAGATCTTAAATTAAAATTGAAGCCTCTTACTATTACAGATGTAAGCGTAGATACTTCTGCTGCATCTCTTTCCGCTTGGGTAAGTGCTAACTATACCTCCGGAGATGAAAAACAAGAGGGTGATATTATCATCTTGACTGCAGTCTCTGGACGTGCACAGACCTTTATCCATAACGGTGGAACCGCTGGTACTACTGCAGACTGGGCAGAGATTGAAGGTGGAGATGTAACTGCTGCTGAAGTTCGAGCCGCTTTATCCGCATCTGCTGGTATTAACTATAATGCTAGTACTGGAGAGTTCACTGCAGACCAAGCAGAGATCCGAGGATTCTTCGCTGCTGGTACTGGATTATCTTACGATAGTTCTAACGGTACTTACTCTCTGAATGTTGATAGCGATGGAATCTCCGAGGGAAGTAGCAACCTCTACCATACAGCAGCCCGCTCGAGAAGTAGCATCTCTGTATCTGGTGATATCCTTGCTTACAATAGTTCTACTGGTGTTATCTCTATGTCAATCGATACGGGAGATGTAGCCGAGAACGGTAACCTCTACTTCACGGATGCAAGAGCCAGAGCCTCTCTAACCGTTGCTACTTTATCAGAAGATATCCAACTTCTTACTAAATCTTCTGCTGGTGTAATGAGTGTAGCCTTAAGTTCTATCTTTAATCAGTTCTCTGCTGGTACTGGTTTAAGTTTCGATGGTGGAGAATACTCTCTCAATGCTACAACTTCGAATATCGCAGAAGGAAGCCGGTTATATTTTACGGATACAAGAGCCAGAAATGCTCTTGCCGCTGGAGATGGTCTTGCTTATAATAGTGCTAATGGTCAATTCTCATTGGATGCAGAAACTGCAGACTTGACAGAATCCAGCACAGCATTATTTTTCACTACAGCAAGAGCCCAAGCCGCTATTACTGCAGACTCTGCAGCAGGTAATATGGCAACAGTTACTAACGGTGCTGTATTGGTTCAGAAGTCTGACTTCCGCAGTACTTTCGCTCCTCAGAACTTAACCGCTAATACTTTCGTAACTTTGAATCATGGTCTCGGTGAGAAGATCGTTCACTGCTCTGCATATGATAGTAACGGTAATAAGATTCAATTGGATGTACAATTGACAGATGCTAATAATCTTAAGGTTAAATCTGTAATCAATGTTACAGGTGCTGAGATCGTAGTATCGTTGTAATCCTCACACACTCCCTAAAAAAAGGGCTTCGGACGTACCTCCCCAAGCCCTTCCCCTCGCTCTCCTCGAGGGGTTTTTTTTTACCTCTTGCTAGTCCTGTTTATATCGTTTATACTTCTATTGGGTAGGGTCGCTCCCGGAACAGCAGAAGAGCCCAGATAAATATATTATTCCCCTTTCTTCTAATGGTGCTAAAATGGCAAATGAAATTACTAATAATGGGCTGGTCGGTGATTTAAGACTCGCTCAAATGATATCTATGGAAATCCGCTTATTACTCAAGGATTCCGTAAACCTCCGTAACACTCCCTTCGTAGACTTCGTAGGATCGATTAATGGTCAAGGCTCTGATACAATCCGAGTCCGTAAAGCGTTCCTCGATGGTGAAGATGGATTCTCTGCTTTTACTGCTGGAACTGAAGATGGAGCCGTAGCGAATACTGCTCTCGTAGATAGTCACGTAGATGTAGTATGTAAGCGTAACTCTCTTGCTTACTCTATTACAGATCTTGCTACTATGACTGGTATGGGTCAAGATATCGATCCATTCCGTATCGCAGAACACATCTCTAAATCTTACGATGCTCTCTTCGCTAAACTTACTGCTGCTGTATTCTCCGGATTCACTGCTCAAGTAGGCTCCGCTTCTGCTTTGACTGTAGATATCTTCCAAGATGCTATCCAGGCTCTAGAGGCTGCGGATTCTAATAAAGGTGCCCCGGGTCCTTATGTTTGTGTATTGCATCCTGCACAATACGCAGAATTACAAGATAGTATCCGTGGTGAGACTGGTGCTGTAGCCTTCGCTCCTGCATCTTTCGAGGCCCTAGCCGCTAAAGGTTCTCACTATAAAGGATCTTTCATGGGCGTAGAGATTTACACATCTTCTTATGTTCAAGATGGTGGTTCTAACTACCAGGGTGCTATGTTTGCTCCTGGTGCTATTGGTTTTGCCACTGGTATGCCTTCTGCTCTTCCGGGTGCTGCTGAATCTATGCAGATGGGAGAAGTTATGATCGAGATGGATCGAAATGCTGCTTCTGCACTAACTCAGATCGTAGGTCATGCTTACTTAGGGATAGCAATTATCTCTGATGAGCGTGGTGTAGAGATCGCTACTTTAAGCTAATCTTAACGGATTACAATATGGGGAAGGGCTTCTGCTCTTCCCCTCGTTTTAACTTTCAATGAGGTACACACAATGAGTTATAATCCCCAGCCCTGGGCTCCGGTCCAATCAAAGCAGCAAGAGTTACTCCCAGAGCAGGCTAACCATCCATTCTTTTATAAATGGCATCCTACCAACTGGAGTTATCATTACTTCGATCTAGAAGTAACCAAGGGCAAGACTACAAAAGTAGAGAGTAAATTCTTCTTCGTTCCCAATATCCGTATGGAGCATATAATCCCCGGAGTAAATGGAGTACATCAGATACAGGGAGAGAGAGGTAACGCAGGTTCTCGGATTGGGAATCTACAGCAGAGAGGATGGATATATCTAGATCCTGCGAAGTATCAGTATATACATCAATACAGAGTGCGTAACGGTTACTATCATTGCGCTAAGTGGCAATCTGTAAGAGTGGTAGGGAATCGAGTTATTAAAAATTTCGATAGAGAATCCTTCCTTAAATGGTCCTGCTCTTTAATCCTAGATGGAACTCTCCAACCTATAGAACCACACTTCTGGGAACTAGAGAGCCTTAGCCATCAGAAGGCAGTAGGAAGAATGCAAAACTCCCAGCATATTCCGGAGATTAAGGCTAAGATCGATGAACACTACAAGATTAGAGAAGATATGTTATTATTTATCGAGTCCTTTAAGCAGAAGGGAATCGAACTTTATAAAGAGATAAAATAGGAGTCAATAATGGCAGTAGATCTAAGAAGTCAAAATAATTATCCAATTGTAAAAGTAGTATCAATTACTAATACAGTATGCTTAGAGGTACAATTACCAAGTAGTTCTAGGAATGTAAAAATTGCATGTAATACAGAAGATATATATTTTACTTCTGTAGGTACAGATGGAGTAACTCTTGGAGCGGATAAAGCTCTGATAAAAGTAAACGAATATCATAGTCAAAAGTTAGCGAGAGGTAATAATAGAATCGATTCTATTTTCTTGCAGTCCTCAGTAGCTAGTGCTACTGCTACTTTAATATTTGATGAGGAATAGGTAATGCCTACTAGCACTCCATACGCACCGCAGATCAAGATCCCTGAACTCTTAGAACGGGGTAAAAGTAATACTACAACTCTTCCGATCTATCGAGATGGAGTGCTAGCAGTTCCAACAGAAGTAAGATATACTCTCTACAAACCTGATCAAACCAAATTAATAGATGATGCTGCTGCTTCCTTCCCTGCTAATATACCTACTTACGTTCATTCTCCTTCGAGTTTGGATGATAGCCTGGTCCTCGGAGAAGGATATCTGCAGGAGTGGAAGATTACAATTGTAGGAGAGGTTTATCTTTTTCGTAGAATGGCTGCAGTAGTATTAAGAAGGTTATATCCAGTAGTATCGGATGGAGATTTAACTGCTACTTATTCTCAACTAGCAGATATTAGACCTTCTAACCTTACTTCGTATCAGACTTACATAGACGAGGCCTGGTTTACGATGGTACAGAGAATGAGAACCGAAGGAGGAGGGCTAGAATATTTAGTGATGAGCCCGGAGGCCTTCCGGTCTGCTCATCAGAATCTCGCTCTCTATTATATCTTCAGAGACTTCCATTCTAGCCTAGGACAAAGCAACGGAAGATATCTAGATCTCGCTAATGAGCACTTCGCACAGTATAAGGATGATTGGAAGCGGATTAACTTTATCTATGACCATAATCACGATGGTCAGACTGGTAACCCTAACGATCGAGTAGCTAAGCAGCCTGTTATCTTCTTAAATAGTAACGGAAGTTTCTCCCGAAGGATGAGGAGAAGATAATGGCTCAATCCCTCTCTAGCATCCGGAAGGCTATCGCTACTAAGATAGAGACTCTCTCCGGGTTCAAAGAATCTAAGCATACTCCGGACTTCTTCGGGAGAACGGAGAACACTGTAGCCCATAAGGCTTTCTCTATCTCTGTAGCCTCCTCCGTAGCAATGGAAGAGAGACAGAGGAGAGCGGTAGGAGTATATCTTAGCACTCCTATGCAGGTAATTTTCTCTCATCGATTGAGGCCTCTAGATATTTATCCTACGGATTACGATGCTAGCCTAGATGCAGAAGAGCAGGTAATCAATAAGGTATTAGAAGCCTATGCTACGGATAACGAGTTCACAATTCGATATACAGCATCCGAGAGATCTGTTACGGATTCCCAAGAGTATATCCTGATAACTTTATCGTTTAATATCCTTCACACTATCTAATTCAATCGGTTAAAATACTAATCATAATCCCCGGAGGCCCTCATGGCATATTCAACAATTCCCAAGACTAAAAGAGATGGTGTTATCACTCTTCTCGATGGAACTGGAACACCTGTAACTCTCGAAGTAGCCTACGAAGATGGGAACTTTACTTTCTCAGATCCTCAGCAGTTCTCGGAACTGGTAGTAATGGACCGAGGTAACTTCTCCGCTATTCGTAAGCAAGATGAGCAAGCGAAAACAGGATCTTTCTCTTTCCACTTTAGACAGTTTACAGATGCATCAGAAGCCGGAAGTATCCGAGACTTCATTAATCAGAATGGATTCTACTCTGGTAACATCTCAACCGGTCTTACTGGTACTCCTTTCGTAGAACACTACTGTATCGATATTAAGTATTTAGCAGATAGTCCAGATGCTGCTGAGGCTGATCATTTCGTTACATTGTCTAAGTGTGTGTGTTCTCTTGACTTCTCAGAAGGTGATCCCTCATCATTCACGCTCAACTTTACATGCTACGGTGGATTAATCGCAGCATAAATAGCATAAGGAGGTACTATGCTATTAGATCTAAAGAAACTTGGAGAGCATGAGGGGAAGATTCCTTCCTCTATTGCTACTTGTTTAGATTTTGTATCCATATGGGGTACTCAAGGTCTTAACCGGGCTCAACTTGGTAGATTGTGCGCTGCTGCTATTGCGGTATCCGTAGACCATAAGAGAGTACTTCCAGCGTATCCAGTAACGAGCGGGGATCCGATAGCCTTCGGATATAAGATTCTCGATCGCTTATTGGATGCTGGAGTAACTCCTGCTAAGGTCTACGAGATGGGGAGCGAAGTTCTATTAGAGATGATGAGAGTTATACCTTCTGAGCAAGAGGTAGAAGAGCGGGCAAATTTTACGCAGGAAGGAGAGGAGGGCTAGATCTCCTCGCTCTCCGGGTCTCTCTCCGATGGGGGAAGGATCCTCTTTGGTATTATACTCTCCCTGAAGATCTCCGAGTATCGTTGCTAGCAGAGTACAGGCTAGCGAATGAAGATCCGAAAGCATTAAAGGATAGACAAGAGCGGATAAAAAGGGCTAGAATGGAGGAGATAATACGGGGTAAGAGATGAGCGTTAAAATAAATAAGGGAAGAGCAGGAATAGAGATAGATACAGATCTCCAGCAGTTCTATACAGGCTTCCTAGATAAGGTCGCTCCCAATGCTCGGAAGGTGCTAGAGGATACTCTTAAGAAGATCGAGGAAGATGCTGTAAGAGATTGGCCCGTTAGGAAGCCCATAATCCGTAAGACTGCAGAAGGGGAGGTTACCTTCTTTAAAAAGACCTCCAAGGGATCTTGGAAGAAGTTCGAGAGAGGCTTCCGGATTCTCCCTGGTGGAGTATTTGAGGCTTATCTCCGTAATCGGGCTCCTTACTCCTGGACTATAAAGTTCGGAGTAGATTCCGAAAACAATAGAGGACAGGATATTATCCAACCTCAAGGTAAACGAGTAGCCAATGAACTTATGATTAAACCACAGAGGAAGGCTGCTAACAAGGTTGTTAAGGCTCTAGCCGATGACCTCATGCGGAGGATATAATGGCAGAAGAGAAAAGATCGATCAATATCGCTTATAAAGCGGATTTAAAAGATCTAATCAATAAATTAAAGCAGATGCCTAATGTAACGGAAGCGGAAGCCCGGAAGATGGTATCCGCTCTCGATAGGCAACTTAAGCAAGCGGAGAAGGCCGCTAAGAAGAGCGCAGATGCATCCGCTAAAGCCGCTAAGAATGCAGCAGCAGCAGCCCGCAGAGGTGCGAAAGAATTCGAAGATATGGCAGATGCAGCCCGGAGAGCGGAGGAAAGATTAGAGAGAGTTGGAGAGGCTTCCGGAGATATTGATAGGGGATTCTCTTCTGTAGGGCTCGCTCTTAGAGGTGTTAATCCTCAACTAGCAGAAGCTGCAGATGGTATAGCGGATATGTTCGCAGTTACAGAAGGGTTAACTATGTCTTTCGCTGCTCTTAATCCTCTAGTAGTAGCAGGAGGAATAGCGATAGGAGCCTTAACTCTTGGATACGTAGCCCATCAAGCGGAACTAGAGAAGGTAAGAGAGACTACTCTAGCCCTCCGGGATGCTCAGAAGGCTCTAATCGAATCTCAGAACGAGCAAGAGAATAACCTCATCGATGCTGCAGGGAAACTCCGAGAACAGAGATTGGAATATCAACTGCTAACGGGTCAGATCTCCGAGTATGAGTTCGAGTTACAGAAAGCAGGAGAAGCCGCTAACGAATCATTCCGGGGTAATATTGAAGCGGTCCAAAGCAGCATCTCGGAGAGTGAACTTCTATTGGCAACTATTGAGAGCCTTAAGGATTCTTATATCGCTGCAGGTAAGTCTAACGTAGTACTCTCAGAAGGAGAGAGAGAAAGATTACGTACTCTACAGTTACAGACTCAGAATGTAAAGAATAATCTAGACCTCACTCAGGAAGGATTAGCCCAGGCTGCAGAACTTGGAAAACTGGAGAAGGCTCTTCAGGCTAATATCGCAGAGCAACGAAAGCAGAGAGAAGCGATAGAGGCTATGCAATCGGAAGCGGTAGAGACTGCTCAAGAGATGGTAACCCTAGAAAAAGAATTAGCAGATGCTACGGAGGCAGCAGCAGCAGCGAAGGAGAAGGGAGTTAAGCCTGCTAAGAAGAGCCTAGATCTAGTACAAGAGGAACTAGATGCTATGGAGGCTCTAATCGAAGCGGAGAATAGATTCTTCGATAGACAGATCAATGCCAATAAGAAATTAGAGGACTTTCAGATAGAAGCCTTCATGAGCGAAGAGCAGAGAGAGGCTCTAGCCTTCGGTAGGAGAATCGAAGAGATAGAGAAACTCGGAGAGATTACAGAGCAAGAGGAACTCGCTGCAGATATTATTAAGCAGATGCTCCATAATAAAGATCTCGAGCGGATCGATGAACTTAAAAAGAAGGAAGAGGAACTCCAAGCGCAGAGAAGAGAGGGCTTAAGAGAGAATCTAGATGGAGCCCTGGAACTAGGAGGAGCCCTCGCAGAACTTACAGAGATGAGAATTAAGGGTAACGAGATCGATGTACAAGCGATGAAGGATAAACAGGAAGAGATCGCAGCAATGAGCGATATCGAGAGGGCTGCATATGAGAAAGAGCAGAAGAATTTAAGAGGGCTCTTTAACTTCCGAAAGGGTATGGCCCTTGCTGAGATTGCTATGGGAACTGCAGAGGCAGTGGTAGCCGCTCAGAAGTTAATCTCTCCATTCAATGCTATCCAATCTGCTCTCGCAGTCGCTACAGGAGTTGCCCAGGCTGGTGTCGTTATGTCTCAGCAGATGCCCTCCTTTCATATGGGAGGGATGGCTCCAGATGAAGCGAACGCTAGAGTATTGAGAGGAGAGGCTATTCTAGATAGAGCAACAGTACGCAGGATGGGAGGAGAGCAGGGAGTACGGAATCTCCAGCAGGGAGGCTCCGCTTCTGTACAGACTGTAGTAATCCAACCCTTTAAACACTTTGGAAGGTTCGCTAGAGATCTAGGAATCCAACAAACTAGACAAGTAGGAATAAAAGGATATTAAGATGGCTAATATAACTCCAGACTATTTAAGAGGCTTCCTTATCCCCACAATATCGATATCGAAGGATAATCTATGGGATGCTCAATCACAATATACTCAAGCGAACCCGAGAGCAGGAGTACCGGAAGCGCAGAGCGATGGAGTTAACCTTACACTATCTTCTATCGGTTCTCAAGGTGAGGAGATCACAGTAGAGACTATCCAAGGGGGTCTCCCCGGAGTAGCCCGCTTTAAATGGAAAGGAGAAGATAATATAGAACTCGGTAAGGATGCAGCCCATATTCTAACAGAGAGCGGATATTTTAAGTTCTCCTCTAGTACTGCAGTTGGATCCTATTTCTATAGCGATTGCGTGAGCGATTTAAATGGATCTATATGGGTAATCTCGGAGATTCTAGACTCTACCAATCGATATACAATCTCTCTACATAGACAGAAGCAGAACGGAAGTATTGATTTATTAAATAATTTCGAGAGTATAATTCTAGTTACTACTCCCTCTAGCCTGGGACTCCCTGCGATTACTAGATTACAAGATGGGAGTCTTTTGGTAGCATATTTCCAATATACAAACGAGAACGCAGTTAATATTAAAGTCCATAGATCTCTAGATGATGGAGATACATGGAAGGAGATCTCTCCTAGAGGTCTAGTAGACTCTATCGCATCTAGTTCTAATCAGCCTAAAAAGATGAAACTTGTAACGGTAGATAATACAGTACTTCTATTTATTGAGCTGGAGACTAGCAATACAAATAGATTAGCTCAATATGTATCTAGAGATGGAGGTACTACTTTCTCTACAGTAGATGAGATCTCTAGTGTATCAGATGGATTCTTACACCAGCCTAGCCCGGTAACCCTTCCGGATGGTACTATCGGAGTAGCCTATATCTCAGATACTCAAGAATTAAACTTTACTAAAATTCCTAATCCAGGTATTAGATTATCCTCTTCTTTTTGGACCGCTGCGAATAAGAACACAATCTCGAGCAGTGTAACAACTTTTTCTAGTATAACTTCAAATGTAATGAGCGGAGGGAATGTTACTGCTTTCTTTCAAGATGGCTTAATCTGGGTTATTGCTCAAGAGTTCGGAGATGGTAGGCTAATCGGATTCTACTCTGAGGATATGGGAGCCTCTTGGAGATATGCGAGCGGAGGAACTACCACAGCATCTAACGGATTTATATTAGACTATGGAAGTAACTCCGATCGATTACAGAATCTCTCCTCATGTGTTCATGAGGGGAGGGCTAAGATATTTGGACACAATACTAACAGTGTATGGAGTCTAGCCCTCGGAGGTTACTCTTCCTTCTCATATCCAGCGAGATCGGATAATCCTCCGTTCTATCAATACCTAGTATGGGAGAGTACTTATATCCCGGTTATGCTCCCTGCTACTTCTAGCCAATATACTACCACGGGAACGGGAACCCAAGCTCTAGATGGTGATGGATTAAATATTACTACCTCTTTAAATGCTAGAAATTATAGTTATGCTCACTCTGGGGGATATTTTGATGAAGGTCAAGTTATAAGAGTGAGATTAAAAGTAGATCAAAATACACTAGTATCTAATGATTTTATAGCCCTTAAGATCTTCCAAGATGATACCACCAATAGTACAGAGTTACAGTTAAGATTTTCTACTACCACTATTCAAGTTAGAGACTCTGCAGGAGTGAAGGCTACTATCTCTCATGATATGACAGAATCCACGGAGATAGTTATAGGGCTTTTCGATACAGATGCGGAGATCTATTACAGAACCGCAGATGGAGCCCAAGCTAAGAAGTGGACTCTCGAATCCATCTCCGGTATTACGAAGGGAGCGAGCGGAGCGGGTAATACTGTAGAATGGGGACACTTTTCATCCTCCGGGGTTCTTACTTTAGAGTCTCATTGGCAGGAGGTCTCTATTACTTC
>MDTG01406932.1_pt1 | contig 13047 bp, 13 predicted proteins | sample 811421 | NCBI WGS metagenome assembly MDTG01 (sample SAMN05326645, study PRJNA326480) | marine metagenome | isolation source: seawater | place: Pacific Ocean: South East | collected 2011
AGGCGGCGAAGAAGAAGGCGGCGAAGAAGAAGGCGGCGAAGAAGAAGGCGGCGAAGAAGAAGGCGGCGAAGAAGAAGGCGGCCAAGAAGAAGGCGACCAAGAAGAAGTAGGCCAGGGCGCCTGTCACCCGCTCGGGGGCGAGCGATAGAGTGCTTCCCCATGGGAATCCTCTACCTGATCCTGATCTTCGCGGGCATGTACGTCGTCTGCGTCGAGCTCGAGAAGGCCTGCGCGGACTCCGCGCACCGGCTCAAGATCCCCGAGTCGATCGCGGGCGCGACGCTGCTCGCCGTGGCCAGCTCGGCGCCCGAGTTCTTCACCAGCTTCCTGGGCGCCGTGATCCACAAGGTGTTCGCGGTCGGCCTGATCGCGATCCTCTGGAGCGCGATCTTCAACGTGACGGTGATCCCCGGCATGTCGGCGCTGATGAGCCCCAAGCCGCTCAAGGTCGTCCCGACCGTGATCAAGCGCGACTGCGTGGCCTACGCGGCGATCACCCTCCTGCTCCTGGGGCTGATCGAAGACGGAACCCTGAGCCGGACGGACGCCTTGATCCTGCTCGGCGCCTACGGGCTCTACGTCTACGTGCTCTTCCTGATGGTCGGCGATCACGAGGAGAGCGCGGAGCACGAGCCGCTGCCCCTCTGGCGGACCGTCTTGGGCATGCTGGGCGGGATCGCGCTGATCGGGCTGCTCTGTCACTTCATGATCGTGGTCGGAGAGGACCTGGTCGGCGCCGAGAAGCCGCACCTGCTGCTCCTGCTCTCGGCCTTGGTGTTCGCGCCTGGCACCTCGCTGCCCGACTTGCTGCTGAGCACGATCTCCGCGCGGAAGGGAGCGGGCTCGGCCTCGATCAGCAACGCCTTCGGGAGCAACAGCTTCGACCTCAGCGTGTGCCTCGCAGCGCCCGTGCTCGTCGTCGGCGACGTCCCGATCGACACCGGGGGCGCGGTCATCTGGAGCATTTGGTTCCTGCTCGGGACCGTGGCGCTGACCATGCTCCTCGTGCGGACCGGCTACGAGCTGACCAAGAAGGAAGGCGCGCTCCTGGTCGGGACCTTCGTGGTCTTGGCTGGAACCCTCGTCTACCTGACGCTGCGCGGGGCCCCCGCCTGAGCCAGGGTAGATTTTTCAAAGCCGAGGCCTAGAGGGCTCCCAAAGCGAGGCTTAGGGCGGTCGCTCTTTCAAACTTGTCCCAAACCTTCACACGCTCACCTGATCTGCGTAACCTCCGTCCGTGACCGCGGTTGAGCGATTCCCTCCCAACGCGAGCCTGCTCTCGGGGCGCCCCGATCGACGCGGGAACTTCATCGTGCGCGTCGAAGCGGAGACGCCCCGCGTGCTCAAGGTCTACCGCGGCCGCCGCGGGGCGCTGAAGGACGCGCTGACCTCCTTCTCGGGCCAGGTCTTCGAGGGCAAGCGGCCGGTCGATCCCGCCGCTCGCCGTGAGACCGAGCGCCGCTCGCTGGAGATCTGGGCGCGCGAGGGCTTCTCCGTGCCGCGCCTGTTCGGCGAGGCCCCGCCCGAGTGGGTCGAGGGCCCCTCGCTCTGGCTGGAGCTCACGCCTGGGCCTCGCTTGAGCGACGTCCTTCAGGACCCAGGGGTCTCCATGGCCCGCAAGGTGCGCCTGGCGCGGGCCCTGGCGCGGGAGACCCACGCCCGACACCGGCGCGCCCTCGAGCTGAACGAGCCCCTGCTCTTGCCCGAGCACCCGACGACGAAGCACGTGCTCGTGCAGGCGGACGAGCGCCTGGTCACGATCGACTTCGAGGGCGGCTACGACTCCGGCTACCCCGTGCTCTTCGCGCTCGCCCAGGAGCTCGCGGGGGTGCTCCGCTCGATCCCGCCGATCGAGACCCGGGCAGGCCTCGGTGACCGCTTCCTCGACGCCTACGGTGACGAGGACCTGCTCGAGTCGGCCTGCGCGGCCTACTTCAGCATGCAGCCCGCTCGCGCGCTCCGTCGCCTCAGCGACCGGGTGCGCCGTCGCCGGAGCAAGTCCGCCACCATGGCGGAGGTCTGGCGCCGAGTGACCGAGCACGTGCCCTTCGGCTCGTCGCTGGCGCTGCCCACCCTCGACTGATCCCTCGCCCGAGGGCCTGACTGGCTAGGCGCGCAGGAGCGCCTGCGGCTGGCGGGGAGGCTCGCCCGGGGAGCGGCGGTCCCTCTGCAGCGAGGCCCGCAGCAACGCCAGGGTGCCGCCGAAGGGCAGCGAGAACCCGAGGCCCATGGCCACGTAGTAGCCCGCGGCGGGGATCGCCCAGCCCTCGTAGGAGCCGTTGACGAGCATGTTGGCCGGGACCGAGGCGATCAAGGTCACCACGTAGGCCGCGACGGCGCCGACGCAGCCCAGCACGACGGCCGCGACGGTGCCGACGACGATCCTGGTGACGTTGTTGGGGTGGGTGCTCTGCATGGGATCTCCTTTGCGTTGGTGGGAGGAAGATAGGCAGGTCGGCGCGTGTGGCGAAGTAACGATTTCCGTGAGTTGGGATAAGCAGAGCTAATTGCTGAGGCGGCGCCGCGTCGACGGGTCCTCCGGCGATATAGTCCAGCTCCATGCAGGAGAGCGCACCCAGTCCCAGCCTTCAGCGCGCGCGCCTGCGGCGCCTCTTCGCCTGCGGGGCCTTGCTCCTCGGGGCGCTGGTGGCGGCGCTGGTGGCGGAGGTCGGCCTGCGAGTCGCGAAGGTCGACGTGCCGGCGCGGCGCCACTTCGCGCCGGGGATCTACCGGGCCGACGAGACCCTGGCCTGGGCGCTGCTGCCCGACTACCAGGGGGTCCACCGCGAGTACGAGTTCGACGCGCGCACCTCCACCAACGCGGCGGGCTTCCGCGACCGGCCCTGGGACGCTGCTCGTCGAGGCGCTCGCTGGCGGGTGCTCTGCCTGGGCGACTCCTGCACCTTCGGGCGCGGGGTCCACGACGGCGAGGACTACCCGAGCCAGCTCGAGCCCCTCCTCGCCGAGCGCCTGGGCGAGGTGGCCGTGTTCAACGCCGGCGTGCCGGGCTACGACTCGGTCCAGGAGGACCTCGTCCACGCGATCCTGCAGCCCGAGCTGCGCCCCCAGGTCGTGATCGTGGGCTGGCTACCCAACGACGAGATCGAGCGCTCGGTCAACAGCCGCGAGCTCTTGCAGGTGATCGACGGGCAGCTCGTCTACGACGTCGAGCGCTACCAGGAGTGGAAGCGCAAGATCGAGGGCGGCGGGGTCTACGGGAGCGCCCTCTACCGCTACCTCAAGCGGGCCGCCAAGCAGCTCCAGGGGCGCGACCACGACTGGAAGGTCGACCTGAGCGACCTCAGCTACAGCCAGGCCGCCTTGACCCGGATCCACGAGCGGGCCCAGGCCGCGGGGGCGCGAATGCTGCTCGTGCTCTTCCCCCGCCTCGAGGAGCTGGGCGAGGCCCCGGTCGAGCACCACCGGGTCCTCGCGAGCTGGGCCCAGGAGCGCGGGATCGAGGTGGTCGACCTCCCCGCGGCCTGGCGCGGGAAGCAGGCCGAGTGGGCCCAGCGCTTCCTGCCCCGCGACAACGTCCACTTCACCCCCGAGGGCTACCGCCTGGTCGCCGAGGCGATCGCTCAGGCCAAGCTGTGGGGCGAGCTCCCGCGCTAGCGGAAGGGGGTGGCTCACTCAGCCTGGCGCTCTGGCTAGTTGATCGGGCCCGAGACCTTCTTGCCCTTCTCGACGCGGCGGCTGCGGGGGCCGTGGTTGCGGTCGTGGGGGCCGTGGCCGTCCTGGCGCTCGTAGCCCTGGATCTTGCCGCCGAAGTCGAGCTTGAAGCGCATGCGGGGGTAGATCGTGCCCGACACGCGCTTGAAGCGGACGCTCAGCCACTTGCCGTCCTGGCTGGCCGTGCCGCGCGAGTGGCCGACCAGCGAGCCGTCGCGCTTGAACTCCTTGCGCTCGACCACGAAGTCCCGGCCCTCGCCGGGGCGGATCTCGATCTGGACGGTGCGCTTCCACATGCCGTCGAGCTGGTAGGTGCCCTGGGCCCAGGGCTGCTTGCGCAGCCACTTGTCGGTGTCCTCGACCCGGTCGCGGTTGGCCTCGAGCCAGGCGTGCATCTCGGGGGGCGTCATGGCCCGGCCGTGCTTGGCCTTGAAGGCCGCGACCTGCTTCTCGAGGGCCTCGGTGTAGAGGTTCCCGGCCTTATCGAGCGCGTAGAAGCTGCGCAGGATGTCGGCGTTCATGCCCTTGGGCACGATCCCGAAGTCGAGGATCGTGTCGTTGAAGGTGCCCATGGTCGTGACGAGGGCCCGCGTGAAGAGGGGCAGGCGCAGCTGGTAGTTCTCCTCGTCCATCCAGCGGAAGATCGACTGCAGCGCGGCCTGGCGGGTGTGGTTGCTCTCGAGCCAGTCGATCCGCGCGCCCTCGGCGACGCGCAGCAGGGTGCCCGAGACGTCAGCGTCGCCGGGAGCCGTGACGGGGTCCTCGGGGCTGATCCCCCAGCTCGCGAAGAGGCCGGCGCTGCCGGGGCCCGGGTTGAGCCGGGTCAGCGTGGTGAAGAGCTCGATCCCCGCCTTGCGGAAGATCTCGTCGGCGACGCCCGCGCAGAAGTATCCGTCGGGGTCGGGCAGGGTCTTGCCCTCGGCGGCGGCCTTCTCGCCGGCGATCCGGTGCGAGGCGCCCATGCTGAAGTCGTAGCCGAGGGGCTCGCCCTTGTTCAGGCCGTCCTTGGCCCGGTCGAAGAAGGCGTCGGCCGCCGCGTCCACGGCGGCTTGCTTGCTCTGGTCGCGGACGAAGAAGATCACGTCGCGCGTCACGCCCTCGTAGTGCTTGGCGAGGGGCTTGATGATCACGCCCGTCTCGATCAGCGACTCGAGCAGGAAGAGCGTGCCCGCGGGGTAGGTCTTGCCCTCGACGGTCTTGGGCTCGGTCGAGCGGTAGCCGATCGCGAGGTGGCTGAAGGTGTTGTCTTCGCTGGCCGAGCGGGAGATCGCCGCGCTGACGTTGCTGTTGCCCATGCAGAGCAGCACGAAGGTGCGCGGGAACTGGGCCGGCGTCATGGCCTGATAGGCGGGGTCGACCGACCAGTGCATGACGGGGAAGGTCTCCGCGAGGGCGGGCTTGCCGTGCTGGTAGAGCTTGGCGGGGGCCTTGGCCGCGGTGCGCTGCAGGATCGCCTCGCGCAGGTAGCGGATCCCGCGCAGGACGCGGCGCTTGGCGTTGGCCACGTCGTCGCTCAGCTTGCCGGCCTCGTAGAGCTCGGCCATGCGCGCGTCGAGGGCGGTGGTGACCTGGAACAGAGCCTGGGTCAGGCCGTGGGGGTCCCGGTCGACCGCGGCCATGTCGATCTGATCCTGACGGAGGGCGAAGATCTCCGCGTAGGCCTTCCGCATCAGCCCGGCGGCGGTCTGGGCGTTGAAGCGGCTGGGGTCCTCGACCAGGGCGCTGTAGCGGGCGATCTGCTCGGCCAGATCGATCTTGCCGCTGCTCGCGGGGCGCGGCTGGGGGCGCTTCTGCTCAGGGAGCGGCAGCCCCGGCGGAGGATCGTCGGCCTGGGCGGTGGCGGCGAAGAGGCCGCACAGGGCGACCAGCGCGAGGGTTGGGGTCAGCGGCTTCATGGTCTCTCTCCCTCAAGCGACGTAACAGCTTACGGATCCAAGGGATCGAGCGCGAGACTCTTCCCCCTCCGTTCTCTTCCCCTGGGCCAGGAGCACTCGGGGTGCCAGGAAGCGCTCCGCCAACAAGGTCCAGACCGCCGAGCGAGGCGGCCGAGGGGCGTCCGATCTGGACGCCCGCCGGTTCAGGAGGGTTTCGCGTCGGTTTCGCGACACGGAGTTGAGACAGGGGAGGCAGTTCCGCCCGCGAAGCGGGCGGGTCGCCTCGCCCGAGCGCGCATTGCCTGATATCGTCTAGCTCGATGAGCGGCTTCAACATCAAGGTGACCGACGTGCGCGGGGACGCGCCCGAGGCCCCCGACGCGGGAGGGGGCGGACAGGCTCCCGCCGCCGACGAGACCAGCGCCGGCAAGATCTCGATCAACGCCAGCGACCTCGTCGAAGACCGTTACCACCGCCTGCGCCTGATCAAGTGGTGGGACCAGCAGCTCCTGGCCGACACGACGGTGGTCGTGGCCGGCGCGGGCGCGCTGGGCAACGAGTCGCTCAAGAACCTGGCCTTGCTCGGCGTCGGTCGCTTGATCGTGTGCGACATGGACGGGATCGAGACGAGCAACCTGACGCGCTCGGTGCTCTTCCGTCAGGGCGACGTGGGCCGCCAGAAGGCCGACGTGGCCTCCGAGCGCGCGATGGAGATCAACCCCGACGTCAAGGCGATCCCGATCGAGGGCGACCTGCGCTTCTCGCTCGGCCTGGGCGTGATCCGCCGCTCGGCGGTCGTGCTCGGCTGCCTGGACAACATCGCGGCCCGGGTCTACCTGGCGCGCCACGCCTACCGCATGGGCAAGGCCTCGATCGACGCCGGCCTCGACACGGTCAACGGCGACGTCTACACCTTCACCCCGCCCGAGGGCCCCTGCTACGAGTGCCGGCTGAAGGAGGCGGACCGCAAGGAGTTCCGCCGCCGCCAGTCCTGCCTCAAGATGTCGCGCTCCGAGATCGACCTCGGCGGCAAGGTCCCGACCGCGCCCACGACGGCCTCGATCGCGAGCGGCCTCCAGAGCCAGATCGCGGTCCGCGCGATCCACGGGCTGCGGATCCCGACGGGTCGCCGACTCGGCCTCTACGGCATGAGCGACGTGTTCTTCGACATCACCCTCGAGAAGGACCCCGACTGCCCGACCTGCGGCTGGATGGAGTGCCTGGCCGAGCGGGAGGTGTTCGAGAGCGAGCTCAGCGCCGAGGCGAACACGCTCGGCGATCTGCTGGGCGTGATCCGCGCGCAGCTCGGCAGCGAAGAGGCCTACCTCAGCCTCGAGGACGACCGCGAGGTGATCGTCGGGCTGACCTGTGTGTGCGGCGCGCGCCGCGACCTGGTCGCGCTCGCCGGCGACCTCAGCGAGGACGACGCCCTCTGCGAGGCCTGCGAAGAGACAGAACCGATGAAGCCCGACGTCCGCTCCCAGTTCGACGGGAGCGAGGGCTTCAACGACAAGACGCTGGCCGAGCTCGGCCTGCCACCGCTGCATATCGTCAAGGGTGCCGATCCGGACGGGAACGAAGTCCTGGTCGAGTTCACCGGAGACCTAGAGAAGTTCTTCGGATAGAAGACGGGAGTTAGCCGCCATGGCCCAGATCTCGGTCACGCTGGTGCGCGCAGACACCAACCAGGAGTTCGATGTCGAGCTCCCCGACGACGCGAGCATTTCGGAGCTCTTGCCCGCCCTGGTCAAGGAGCTCGGGTTGCCCCTCACGGGCCCCGACGGGAACCAGGTCGCCTACGAGCTGAGCAACAAGCGCACGGGGCGTGAGTACAAGGAGGGCGACAGCCTGGGCAGCGCGAGCACCAAGTCCGGTGACGTGTTGCTGCTGACCTCAACGTTCGTCGCTGGGTAGAGGGAGGCGTCGTGGGACCCCGCAAGAAGGTCCGCCTGCAGAAGGACTATGAGGAGCTCGTCGGTCTGACCCAAGGTCGGACCGGGCTCATCAAGTTCGATCACCGCGGCAACCCACCCACCTACTACAAGTTCACGATCACCCTGACCGGGCTCAAGCTCGAGGGCGACCGGGCGATCCAGACGAGCTTCCACCAGTTCGAGCTCAAGCTGGGCAGCCACTACCCCTCCGAGCCGCCGGACGTCACCTGGCTCACGCCGATCTTCCACCCCAACATTCGGGGGCAGGCGGTGTGCCACAGCCAGCAGTGGTCTCCGGCCTGGTCGCTCGCCGACTTCGTGATCGAGCTCGGCGACATGATCCGGATGGACAAGTTCAACGTGAAGTCGCCCCTGGATCGCAAGGCCTCGACCTGGGCCGACAAGAACCGCGAGCACTTCCCGGTCGACCAGCGCAGCCTGCGTCCGCCCGAGGTCCGGATCTCGATCCGGCCCAAGCCCAAGAAGTAGCAGTAGGTCCTCGGCGCCCTAGGCGGGGAAGGAGGGCCCCCTGAAGATCACGATCAAAGGGGAGCGCGGCCCTCGCCCGACCCGGCACCCTCCCCCCGGGGAGCGGGCCTACTCGGCGATCACCGACCTCGGGGCGGGCAACGTCTCGCCCGAGCTGCCGGTCTACGCGCGCCAAGAGGTCTACGACCTGATGGTCAGCCACGGCCGTCAGGGCGGCTCGCGCGAGGTGGGCGGGTTCCTGCTCGGGGGCTACCACGTCCACCGCAACAGCCCCTACCTCGACCTCCAGGTCGCGGTCCCGGCGCTCAAGGCCCGCGGCGAGGGGATCAGCCTGACCTTCGACAACGAGGTCATGCGCGAGTTCCACGCCGAGAAGGCCGAGCGCTACCCCAACCTGCTCGTGCTGGGCTGGTACCACACCCACCCCCACCACAGCGTGTTCCTGAGCGAGCACGACGTGTTCATTCACCAGAGCTTCTTCAACGCGCCCCACCACGTCGCCGTGGTGGTCGACCCCTACAAGCCGCGCTACGAGCGGGTCGGCGTGTTCCTGTGGGAAGAGGGGCACCTCAGCCAGGGCTACCACTTGATCCTCTACACGGAGGACCAGCGGTGAGCGTGGTCAACGTGCAGGACCTCCAGACGGGCCAGGTCTATCCGCTGCGCCTGGGCGAGTCGCTGCGGATCGGCCGCCAGGACCCGACCAGCCAGCCCGACCTGCCCTGCAAGGACCCGCACGTCTCGCGGCGCCACTGCGAGCTGCAGCTGGTGGCCGGCAACCGGATCCGGGTCCGCGACACCAGCAGCTACGGGACCTACATCAACGAGCAGAAGGTCGACCGCGAGGCCTACGCGCGGGCCGGCGACCGGCTCCGGCTCGGCTACAAGTACACCGTCGTGATCCTCGAGCCCGTGGCCGCGGGGATGCCGACCCAGCTCGAGGGCCGGAAGCCCGGGGCCGGCGACGAGACGGTCCTGACCGTCACTCCGGGCCACGCCCCCAGCCAGCTGGGCAAGTACGAGATCGAGCGCGAGCTCGGCCAGGGCGGCATGGGCGTGGTCTACAAGGCCTACGACCCCGACCGCGACCAGCCCTGCGCGATCAAGGTCCTGCGCGACTCGAGCGAGGACGACGGCGCCGAGCGCTTCCGGCGCGAGGCGCGCCTGGCCCAGCTCCTGGGCGACTACCCGGCGATCGTGAAGGTCTACGACTGGGGCCAGGTCGGGCCGCGGGCGCTCTACCTGGTCATGGACTTCGTCGACGGCAAGAGCCTGACCGACCACATTCGCGAGGGGCTCGACCGCCTGATCGGCTCGCGCCTCGTGTCGCGCACGGCGCGCGCGGTGGCCTACGCCCACGACAAGGGCGTCGTCCACCGCGACCTCAAGCCCGACAACGTGCTCGTGACCCGCGACTTCCAGGTCCGCCTGACCGACTTCGGGATCGCCAAGGAGGACGGCAGCGGCCTGACCCTGACGGGCATGGCCATGGGCACGCCCAACTACATGGCGCCCGAGCAGATCGAGGACAGCAAGCGCGCGGGCCCCCTGGCCGACGTCTACGGGCTGGGCGGCCTGCTCTACACCGTGATCTGCCGCCAGCCGCCCTACACGGGCAAGAGCGTGGGCACGGTCCTGCGCAAGGTCCAGCAGGGCGCCCTCGACCTGCCCCGCGACCTGGTGCCCGACCTCGAGCCCGACCTCGAGGCGATCTGCCTCAAGGCCCTCGCGCGCGAGCCGAGCGAGCGCTACGAGAGCGCCGAGGCCTTCTCGCGCGCGCTGGACGAGTGGGTCAAGGGGCGCCTGGGCAAGAGCGGCCCGGTCCGCCTCAAGGGTCCGGGCGAGGAATAGCGAGTGAGCGATCGAGATGAGCGAGCCGGTCAGCCCCGCGCCACGCGTCGCCACAAGTCACGCCGTCTGCCGCCCCCTTCACAGGGCTCGCTGCGCGCGATCAAGCGCTTCCGCGCCACCTGCCTGCCCGAGGTCCTCGAGGAGGCCCTCGCCGCGGCGCAGCTCCCTCGCGGCGCCTACGCGACCCGCTGCCCGCGCACGGGCAAGCTGGACCTCGCGACCACGCGCGGCTTCGAGGCGCCCAACCAGGGGGAGGAGCGCAAGGCGCTGATGCGGATCATGCGCGCGGCGGCCTCGGTCCACGGCCCGCAGGTGCGGCTGGGGGTCAGCGTGACCCACCGAGAAGACCTCAGCGTGGGCGTCCCGGGCCTGGGCGCCGTGCTGGCCTGCCCGATCCTGTTCCAGGGGAAGGTCGTCGGCGCGGTCGCGGTCGAGGACCCGGCGCAGAACCTGCCCCCCAAGGACGACACCCTCGACCGGCTCCAGCGCGCGCTGAGCAACTGGGCCGAGGCGCTCTCGATCGCGCTGCGCCTGCGCGCCGAGGCCGCCAAGAAGACGGGCGCCCCGGCGGCGACCAAGCAGCAGGCCCCAGCCGCCCCGGCTGCCGACCTCGACCTCGACTTCGACTTCGGCTTCTCCGCCGAGGAGGTCCGCCGCGCCAGCCTGCGCGCCAGCGCGCGCCACTCGGCGATCCTGCCGGAGTAGGCGCAGCCACAGCGAGCTGCCGCTTGGGAAGGCCCTGGTTTGAACGCTCCCTTCGCGCCCTTCGACGACTTCACCGCCACGCCGGGAGACCTACAGCGATTCGCCGAACTCGCGGCGGAGGACCCCGAGGCAAACCTGATCGAGCGCTTCGAGTTCTTCCTCGCTCAAGACGAGGGGACCGCCCAGCAGCTGTTCGGGTTCGTGCCCATCATTCTGCGCTCGGGCTGGGTGGCGATCGTCACCCCGCAGGCCGGGGGTGAGACCCTGGCCTTCTCTGTGGGCCTGCACTACCGCTTCGGGCACCCGGAGATCCTCCTGGTCGGAGCGATCCCCCCTCGCGAGGCCCAAGCGGTGATCAACGCCGTCGGGGCCCAGGTGTGCATGTCATCGCCGGGCCACTCCGTCGAGAGCATAGGACCCAACCCCGAGGCTGGAATCACGGCTCGATACGAGTTCGAGCGCCTGGACTCGTCCGCGGAGCTCCTGGACCGCTACCCCTATGGCTACGGCTGGTACTTCTACCGCCACTTCACCAGTCACGACCCGAGGGAGATCCCGCTCTTGCTCGGCCACGCGCGCCCGACCCTGGAGGTCAGGGAGGACGGCTCTGGCGCTCGTCGCTCGAGCCAGCAGCGCGAGGTGCGCGTCCCCATGAGCGAGCCCTACTGGATCTGGGTGGAGCCCGAGGGCGACCACTGGCGGGTCCGCTCGTTCCCGACCTTCGCGCAGCACATGGCTCGAGGTGACCGGGTGCGCTGCTCAGGCGACACCCTCGCCGAGGTCCTCGAGCGTGGACCCTTCTACGCCATCGGAGTGATCTTCGCGGGCACCTCGCTGGGCGAGAAGACCGAGCTCCTAGCGGACCTGCGCGACATGGGCTGCCAGCTCGAGCACCTCGTGTCCGAGAGCTACGGAGTCTCGGTCCCCCTCGAGGAGTGGGAGCGGGCCTTGGCTCGACTCAACGAGGCCTCCGAGAGCGTCGGCTTCGAGGTCCTCTGCGGCCCCGACTCGCCGCTGCCCTTCTCCGGGCCCTTCGAGCCCGACGAGGAAGATTGAGCTCGGAGCGGCTCAGGCCGCGCTGGGTCGCCGCTACTCAGGCGGCCGCGGCGCGGCGGCGCGGCGGAGGCGGTCGGCGACGGCCGCGGCGACTCCGCGCTCGGGCGGCAGGACCGCGAACACCTGGGTGCAGCCGAGATCGTCCAGCGCGCGCAGGGCGGCGTAGAGGCCTTGGGCCATGGCGGCTTGGTCGTCGCCCAGGCGGCGGTGGAGGGTGCCCTCGGGCGCGTCCCCGTTGGCGAGCACGCCGACTCGTTCGCCCTGGGCGATCGCCCTAGCGCAGGCTGCCGCCAGCTCGTCGGCCAGGACGAGGTCGACTCGCGCTCGGGGCGCGTAGTGGCTCTCCAGGCTGCCTGGGACGCGCGGCGCCGCGGCGTCCGCGCCGCCGAGGGGCAGACCCTCGAGCGCCTCGAGCAGCTGCTCGCGCGTGACCCCGCCAGGGCGGAGCAAGCGCGGGTGCGTCGGGTCGCTCAGGTCGAGGATCGTGGACTCGACGCCGACTTCGCAGGCGCCGCCGTCGAGGACGACCAGCTCGTCGCCGAACTCGTCGCGCACGTGGGCGGCGGTGGTCGGGCTGACCCGCCCGAAGCGGTTGGCCGAGGGCGCCGCCAGGGGGCGGCCCAGCTCGCGCAGCAGACGCTGCGCCACGGGGTGGCTCGGCGCGCGCAGCGCGACTGTCTCCAGCCCGCCCGTCACCGCGTGGGGGAGCGAGGGGGGGCGACGCAGGACCAGGCTGAGGGGCCCGGGCCAGAAGCGCTCCGCCAGCCGGCGGGCGAGGGGCGGCGGGTCGAGGGCGTAGTCGTCCAGCCAGCTCGCGTCGAGGAGGTGCACGATCAGCGGGTGGTCGGCGGGGCGCCCCTTGAGGGCGAAGATCTTGCGGACCGCCTCGGCGCGCGTGGCGTCGGCGCCGAGTCCGTAGACCGTCTCGGTCGGGAAGGCGACGACCTCCCCCGCGCGGAGGGCCGCCAGCGCGGCGGCCCAGGTCTGCTCTTCGGCGCTCTCGCTCACGCGCGAATCGTCCGCTGGTCAGTCGCAGAGGGCAAGGGTCGGAGCCGGGGGCAGGGACCGGAGCCGGGGACCGGAGTCGGGGCCGGGGACCGGAGTCGGGGGTCGGGACCGGAGTCGGGACCGGAGCCGGGGACCGGAGCCGGGGACCGGACCCAGGGACCGGAGCCGGGGACCGGAGGTCGGGGACCGGAGTCGGGGACCGGAGCCAGGGACTGGAGCCAGGGACCGGAGCCAGGGACCGGAGCCAGGGACCGGAGCCGGGGACCAGAGCCGGGACCGGAGCCGGTGCCGGAGCCAGAGCCGGTGCCGGGGTCGGGACCAGTCTCGGTCGTCGGGCTCGGTCTTCGGACTCGGTCTTCGGACTCGGTCTTCGGACTCGGTCGTCGGACTCGGTCGTCGGACTCGGTCGTCGGACTCGGTCGTCGGTCGTCGGGCTCGGAGTTCGGTCGTCGGGCTCG
>MDTG01256160.1_pt1 | contig 13046 bp, 9 predicted proteins | sample 811421 | NCBI WGS metagenome assembly MDTG01 (sample SAMN05326645, study PRJNA326480) | marine metagenome | isolation source: seawater | place: Pacific Ocean: South East | collected 2011
TCTAAATTTTTTATTATTAAAATATTTTTGTATTCCAATTTCTGTGCTGTAGGCAAACTCTGGTTTTAGATGAATATTCGGGACAGTTATATTTCCTGATTTTTCTCTTACTCGACCTATGTCATCTATATTAGGAGATCGAAAGCCTGAGGATAAAACAGTATTTATTTGCCAATTTTTGGTGGGTTTGTATACATATCCAATGGTTGCTGTAAAGGCAGAATTATTCAGTTTTATATTTGTTTCAGGTAAGTCAATAAAAGACAAATCTATCCAGGTTGCCTCTAAATTTGTTTGTGTAAAACGAATCCCGGTATTTAATGTAGATTTGGAATTTAAATCTTGTCTGTAGCCCATATAAGCCGCGTAACTATCATACCTACTCCCACCGTCAGGATACCGAGATTGAACTGGAAAATTATCAGAAAATCCAATAATTTCATTACCAGAAACATCTAAAGTTCTCCCAAATGCATTTGAACTTACATCGTTATGAGAAAATTCAAAGCCATAGGTTAGAAGTCTGTTTTGTTTTTGTTGTATAGGAATCGAAAAGTCACCATTAAGACTAAATATAGCAACATTTTCATTTCTATATGATCGGTCTAAACTTAGGAACCTCCTTTGTATTCTTGATTCTTTAATATTTTGATATGCTAACGTTATTGTACCTTTATCAAGCCACGTTTTCCTGGGATTAATAACAAATTGAGGAGAAATTAACAAACGTTGTTGAGGACCGTAATACCACTCAGCAAATTTTAAAGTTCCTTCATCTTTTTCATCTAATCTGTCAAACCTTGGAATCTGTGAAGAGGTAGAGTACTGGAAATTGAGTTTTAAATCTGTTTTTTTTGATAAAGGGATGAAAAATTTTTGCAGCAAATCCGTTTGATTATACCCTGTATTTCGCTGTAAGTTGGGGTCGGAATTTGCAGTTGCTGTTTCTGAGAAAAAAGAATTAGTATTTTCAGAATAGTCAAAAACTTTTCCCCAATTATTGAAACCGTGAGATCTATTTTTTCCCATTTTTAAATCTCCAAAATCACTATAGGAAACACTTGTAAATGACCCCCATTTTTTTGTGCTTATTTCTACCGATGCATTACTGGTGATTTCGTTATTTATTGATGAAAACCGATTAAAAAAACTTGTATTGATTTTTGTTTTTGTGGATAATTTGGGTGTCTTTGTAAAAAAATGGATAACGCCTCCTAGAGCATCTGATCCATAGATTACCGATGAGGGTCCGAAAACAATTTCTGTTCTGTCTAGCTGATTAGGAGACACTGTAATGGTATTTTGTAGATGACCTTTTCTATAGATTGCATTGTTCATTCTAACACCATCTACAACAAGTAAAACCCTATTTGATTCCATTCCTCTTATCACTGGACTTCCACCTCCCATTTGAGATTTTTGAACTTTAATTCCTGGGATAGTAGCGAGTATATCTGCAGATGTTTGGGGAGATAATTGCTCAATTTCTTTTTCTGATATTACAGCCACTCTTTCTGCAATTCTATTAGTTTTTGCTTTCCCTTTAAAAACAGATAAAATGACTTCATCTAATTGCTCGGATTGTCTTGTCAAATAAACAGTATAATTTTCATTTTGTAAACTGCTTTTCTTTTTCATTTTTAAAGCATAAGAAATATGAGAGAAAATTATAATATTTTGGTCTTTCACAAGAGAAAGATCAACAAATCCATTTTTATCGGTTGAAGAACTGAATGATTCTTGTTCAGTGAAAACCGTAACATTTAATATGGGTTTTCCTGTTTCTTTATCAACTACTTTTACTTTTTGAGCAAAAGAAGAAACTGTAATTAAAAAAAGTACAAAATATACAATCGTCTTCATCTACATATATACTGTTTCTAAAACTGTTAGAGATTTTGGTTTTTTAAACCCGGCCAAATGTAATTCAAAATATCGAATTAATAGGTGTAATAATTTTTGTCTTTCAGTTTTAGAAAAGGTTATGCTGTCTAACTTATCAAAATGTATGCCTAAAAGCTTTTTTAGCTGAATTAATTCGTGTCCCACAACAATATCATTATTTCCTAATTCATCAGTAAAAACTCCTTCTTTTAAATGAAATCCATTTTTATTGGGTTTAGAAAGGTCAGGGTAAAACCCTAAAAATTTGGTAAGATTTAATAAAAAAAGCAAATGAAAATTTGAAATATGTTGATGCGTATCAAGCCAAATAAGAGAACGTTCTATATAATCGTATAAAAGATTGTTATTTTCTTGTTCTTGAATTGCACTTCCCAATATTTCTGAAAGAAATAACACAACGGACTGTTTAACAATGGAGGTATGAATTGATTTATAGACATTAATAACTTGAGCCTCTTTCAAGTTTTGTAAACTTCTTTTTTCTTGATGATTTGCAATAATAGTAAGTTGTGTTAAAGGCAAAAAATAAGCGGTTTTTAGCCTTCCTTTTTTTGATTTTAAGATTCCTTTTAATATATAAGAAACTAGTCCAACCTCTTTCGTATATAATTTCACAATTAAACTTGAGTCACGATATTTAATTGTGCTGATGACTATGGCCTTTGACGATACAACTGACATTAATTGATGATTGCAATTTTTGTTGTTGATGTTTCTGAAGCATCTTCATTTGCTAGTATAACAATATAGACTCCTGAAGCAACTTTGTTTCCTGCTAAATTAGTTTTGTCCCAAACAACTTTACCTCCCTGTAATTGCTGACCTTCTATCACGTTGGTTTCAAAAACTAAATTTCCAGCTACATCTAAAATTTTTACGTTGGTTCCTTTTGGTAAATTTGTTTCATTTCTCCCATCTATAGTGACTGTATTATGAAATTTTCGAACAGGATTTGGGTAGGCATAAACTTCTCCTAAGCTATCTCCAAAGGGGGCCACATTACTATTGTAAGCAACCACCCCTTTATCAGTTGCAAAATAGACTTTTCCTATTTCTTCATCTACGGCAATTTTTACAATTCTATTAGAAGGTAAAGGAGAATTTTCAGAACTAAAAGAGGCTATAGTTGTTCGTCCATTTGGATTTGTGTAGACGACACCACCATTGTCAGTTCCAAACCACTTATTGTTGGCGCCATCAACGACTATAGAGGTTACAAATTGGTCTCCTAATAGTTTTTTGGCAATTCCATCTTCTTCAAAAATAATTGGCTGGGCGTCTACCACATCATCTTCAAAAACAGAGGAAGCATTATTAAAAACAACCAAACCAGTGATAGTTCCAATCCAAATTCTATTATCTCTATCTACGGCAATACTCTCTACTCTTGCATTAGGTAAACTTCCTTGGGTTATTGTTGTTGAGAGTCCTCTTACCCTAGCTCCATTTTCATTAAAGGCAACAATTCCATCAGCTCTAGTTCCAATCCAAATAGTATTACTTCTATCAATGGCTATTTCAGAAAGCCCAAAAGAATTTTCAGGTTTTCCTTCGCTGATATCATATCCAGCCCAAGAACCATTTGAAAATTTTTTTAACTCCTTTGACCCCCCAATATTCATCAACCATAAATTTCCTTGATTATCAAATACTGACCCCGAAATTCTTATAGTAACCCTATTCGCATCATCTTCTACAATATCTTCTAATGGACTATTTAAATAATTATAAAAATTGGTAATTTCATTATTTTCGACCTCAAATAAGCCACCCGTATCGAAGGTGTTAATTAAGTTAGTATCTCCAAAACCACTGATATATACTTTATTTTTATTTGTTGGATGGATGGCTACATCTACGAAATCTGGAAAAGGATTTAAAGGATTGTTCGTAGCTGTAAACCAGGTTTCTCCATCATAGTGAGTAAATCCCAATTTACGTTGGGTAGGGCCATAGGTTGGCCCAAACCCGCCATATACAACCCACAATTCATTACTCCGTGCGCTTAGTGAAAAGACATCATTAGAAATTGGGCCCTCTGGGTGAATTTCAATAAAATCTGCAGTATTAGCAAACGTTGAGGTTAAAACACCAAATTGATTGGTTGCCAAAAATAATTCATTATTTTCAGCAAATACCGTATTCAGCGTATAGTCAAAATTAATGTTTGCAGAATTTTGAATAACTTGGTTGAGGGTTATATCGTAGATCATTAAAGAATCATTAAAAGCAATTGAGAGGTTTGTCGAAGATGCTTTCATTCCATTAACGATCTCAAAAAAATCTGTGATGAAAAATAATTCATTAGTTTCTCTTAATTCAAATAAAGTTGAATTAAAAATAGTATATAGTTTATTATTGAAAACCGTAATGTTCTTAAAATGATTATTCCCAGATGATATATGTGACCAATTATTAAAGTCAATTAAATTAGGGTTATCTATAGCAGCATGAAAAATCCCATTATTTGTAGCAGCATAAATCCGATTATTAAAAACCGTTATTTCATTTACCTTTACATCACTTGAGTTATTTCCAATAAAAAAAGTATCGCCAAACTCTAACTGATTGATATCGTACTCAACGATTGCAAAAGATGTAGACACATAAAGTTTCTCTTGGTATTCAAAAATATGATTTATGCTTTTTTCTCCAGATTGATTAAAACTTACAATATCCGAAGAAGAAGTGATACTTCCGTCAGAATCGACAACTTCTAATAAACCATTTTCATAACCAATAATTAGTCTGTTTGTATCAATGCTATAGTGAATTGCAGTAGTAGTTTCTCCAGACAAACCTTGAACAGAAGATAATTTTTGTATTTCTTGTGTTATAAAATCATAGGTAAATATTGCATTATCTGATAAAGCATATATACTATTTTCTACTTTTACAAAATCTTTTACATTATTATATGAAAAAAAGTCTTCCCAAGAATCACTAAAATCTTCTTGAGCAGAAGATAAGTAACTCAAAGAAAAGAAGAGCAGAAGAAGTGTTTTTTTCATTTAAGTAAATTGAAAATCAAATATATTTATTTCTTTCTAACAATAACGATAATTCTATTACATTCGTACAAACGATAAAATAAAATGAACCTAGAAATCGAAAGAAAATTTTTAATAATTAACAATGAATTTAAAAAAGTCAGTTTTAAAAGGAAATATATTATTCAGGGCTATTTAAACTCTAACAAAAACAGAGTAGTTAGGATTAGGATTATAGATAATAAAGCCTATTTGACTGTTAAAGGAATTTCTGATGAAAATGGAATAAAAAGATTTGAATGGGAAAAAGAGATCTCCTTGAAAGAAGCCAAAGAATTGATGGAGCTATGTGAAAAAGGAATCATTGAAAAGTACAGATATTATCATAGATATGAGGATCACCTTTTTGAGATCGATGAATTTTTAGGAATGAGTAAAGGGCTTTGTGTCGCAGAAGTTGAACTAAAGCACGAAAATGAATTTTTTAAAAAACCTTCGTATCTTGGAAAAGAAGTAACTGGTGAAAAAAAATATTACAATTCAAACCTAACAAAGTTTCCCTTTAATGAATGGGAAAAGGCCTAATATTCTAAATGAGATGACTATTTTTTAATATCAGTTACTTTGTTACTTAAAAGCATTTAATCCTGTAATATCCAATCCAGTAATTAGTAAATGAATGTCATGTGTTCCTTCATAAGTTATAACACTTTCTAAATTCATTGAATGACGCATAATAGAATACTCTCCACTAATTCCCATTCCTCCTAATACTTGTCTTGCTTCTCTAGCAATTTGAATAGCCATATCAACATTGTTTCTTTTAGCCATAGAGATCTGGGCAGTGGAGGCTTTTCCTTCATTACGTAATACACCCAAACGCCAAGTTAATAATTGTGCTTTTGTAATTTCAGTAATCATTTCTGCTAATTTTTTTTGTTGTAATTGAAACTGACCAATTGGTTTTCCAAACTGCATGCGTTCTTTACTGTATCGTAAAGCAGTATCATAACAATCCATAGCAGCCCCAATAGCTCCCCAAGCAATTCCATAACGGGCAGAATCCAAACACCCTAATGGCGCTCCCAAACCAGACTTATTTGGCAATAAATTTTCTTTAGGAACTTTTACATTATCAAAGATTAATTCACCAGTAGATGAAGCACGTAATGACCACTTATTGTGGGTTTCAGGAGTAGAAAACCCTTCCATACCACGTTCAACAATTAGTCCGTGAATTCTTCCCTCTTCATTTTTTGCCCAAACAATAGCTATCTGAGCTATTGGAGAATTTGAAATCCACATTTTTGCTCCATTTAAAAGATAATGATCTCCCATATCTTTATAATTGCTAGTCATTCCTCCTGGATTTGATCCATGATCAGGCTCTGTTAAACCAAAACAGCCCATCCATTCACCAGAGGCTAATTTGGGTAAATATTTTTGTCGCTGTTCTTCATTTCCATATTTCCAAATCGGATACATTACTAGAGAGGATTGAACTGATGCAGTAGACCTAACTCCAGAATCACCTCTTTCTATTTCCTGCATGATTAACCCATAAGAAATTTGATCCAAGCCAGCACCACCATATATTTCAGGAATGTATGGGCCAAAAGCGCCTATTTCTGCTAATCCACTAATAATTTGAGTTGGGAATTCAGATTTTTGAGCGTATTCTTCAATTATTGGTGATACATCTCTTTTTACCCATTCTCTAGAAGCATCTCTAACGAGTTTATGTTCTTCAGTTAATAAATCATCTAATTGATAATAATCAGGTGCTTGAAATAAATCTGGTTTCATGTTCTTTATTTTGATTTGAGACGTCAAATTTAAAGAATAGATAGTTAAAATTTGACTAGATTTAAATATATTTTTAACGATTTAAAAATATTGAAAGTAATCGATGAAAATGATGTACCCCTTTTTCTCGTGTTGGAGAAAATCTTCCGGTATTATAAAAAGAAGAAAGAACTCCCTTTTGTACATTTTCTACAACAGCCTCATCTTCTTCCTCTACTTTGTCTAAGTTACTTCCAGCACCTTTATTTAGTTTAGAAGGATCAAATACATAACTAATAAAAGAAACTTTTGACTCATCAATTTTTATGGGTTTAACAATATTAATAGACAATCCCCAAGGGTAAAAGTTAAACATCATATTAGGGAACACCCAATAATAATAGGCAGCAACATTTTTTCCATAATCAATATGATCTATAGGGAATTCAAAAACTTCTTCATTATTATCAGCATAACCAATTTGCAAATTACAATGTCTATAAATAATTGTTTCATAGCTGCCATAATCTAAAACTTCATTTAAGCCTTCATGAACAAAAGGAACATGAAAACCTTCCAAATAATTATCACAGTATAAAGCCCAATTTGCGTGAACTACAAAGTTTTTATGTAACGTTTCATCTAGTTCAAACTGATCAATAGGCAAAAAACCCACACGTTCTTTCATAACATCAATAACCTCTTGAAAATCAAAACTAGGGTTTAGACCAGCAAATAAAAAATGCCCCCATTTTCTAATTGGGAATCTGTGTAAATTATCACATGGGCGAGGGAAATTTTTAGCGTCATTAAATTCTGGCATAAACTCAAGCGATCCTTCTAGGTTAAACCGTCTTCCATGATAAGAGCAGATAAGTTTTTTTGATTTTCCCGAATCTAATGCTATAATATTCCCTCGATGAGTACAAACATTTGTTAGACAATTGATTGTGTTTTCTCTGTCTTTAGTTAATACCATTGGTTCTGTTAAAAAACCATCTAACAAGATAAATGGATGAACAGATTGTGGCTTTCGAATTTGATTCTCATCACCAACCCATTGCCAAGAATTTAAAAAAACTTTTTCTTTTATAGCATCAAATACCAGAGGGTCCTTATAAAAAGAAGCAGGAAGAGTTTCTGCTTTTGTAATATCTGAATCGATTTTAAAGTTCATTTATCTTATTTAATTGTATATTTCGAATATATAGTATACTAAAATTACACAATTAAAATGAATTCTGCTAGCAAAAAGATAGGATTGATAACAACAACATCTTTGGTTGTTGGCAATATGATTGGTGCTGGAATATTTTTATTACCGGCCACCTTAGCATCCTATGGAAGTATAAGCTTGTTGGGTTGGGTTTTTACCGCAATAGGATCCATTATTTTAGCAAAAATTTTTAGCAATTTAAGTAAGATTATTGTTAATAAAAGTGGAGGGCCTTATACCTATTCAAGAGAAGGTTTTGGTGATTTTATTGGATTTTTAGTCGCCTGGGGTTATTGGATTTCTATTTGGATTAGCAATGCCGCAATTGTTATTGCGGTAATAGGAGCTTTGAGTTTCTTTTTCCCTATTTTAGAATCGAATTCATTGGCAGCTGTTTGTACAGGTCTAGTATTGATTTGGTTTTTTACATGGCTTAATTCTAAAGGTGTTAGAGCCTCAGGTAAAATACAAGTTATCACGACCATTTTAAAGATACTACCTTTAGTATTTATAATTTTTCTTGGGGTTTTCTTCTTCAGACTCGAGAATTTTCCTGTATTCAATTTAACTGGAGAAAGTGATTTTGCTACATTTCCAGTAGTAGCGGCCTTGACTTTATACGCCTTTTTAGGAATAGAATCAGCCAGTATCCCCGCAGAAAACATAAAATCTCCAGAAAAAACAGTACCAAAAGCAACAATGCTAGGAACAATCATTAGCACAAGCATATATATACTAGGAACCTTCATTTTATTTGGAATTTTGCCAACAGATACCTTACAAAATTCTTCAGCTCCTTTTGCAGAAGCAGGAGAAATAATTGGGGGGGCGTATGCAGGTTACTTTGTTGCTGCTGGAGCCGCAATTTCTGGTATTGGTGCATTAAATGGGTGGATCTTAATATTAGCTCAAATTCCCATGGCAGCAGCAAAAGACAATATCTTTCCAAGAATTTTTAAGAGAGAAAATAAAAAAGGAGCTCCAATACTAGGATTAATCATCGGAAGCTTATTAACTTCCTTAGTAATGTTAATGAATTATTCAGAGGGTTTAGTGAAGCAGTTTACTTTTATGGTGAACTTAACGGTCCTAACTTGTTTGGTTCCGTATTTATTCGTCTCTGCAGCCTATATTCTTATTCTTATTGATAGAAAAACACATATAAATAGCGTCGTTAAAACCTTTGTTTTAGGATTTTTAGGATTTTTATATTCTTTGTGGGCCATTTATGGCTCAAGGGCTGAGGTTGTATTCTATGGGTTTTTATTATTATTATTGGGAATTCCCTTTTACTCTTTGATACAATGGAATAAATCGAAAAGAAAATGAAAGAAACCTATCATTCAGAATATTTGACTTTAGAATCTGTTTACTTAAAAACTGCTAAGAATTCATTTCAGTCAGAAAAGTATTTGGCAAATCAATGGAAGGCTCTAAAGTATCTTTCAAAACCAAATTATGAGAAAGCGTTACAAGAGTATGAGATTTTTAATTCGTTTTTTACAGGTAAAAATATTCAAACACGTTTTTTTCCTTCAAATGAAAAAGTACTAATAGATTCAATGTATTGTAGAGATGCTTCTATTGCTACAGATTTTGGAATCATCATTTGCAATATGGGTAAAAAAGGAAGAATAAATGAACCAATGGCACAATTAGAAATATATCAAAGAAATAATATCAAGGTATTGGGAGAAATTAAATCTCCCGGAACCCTTGAAGGTGGTGATGTTGCTTGGCTAGATAATAAAACATTAGCTGTTGGGCATTCGTACAGAACGAACGAGGAGGGGATTCGTCAATTAAAAGCGTTATTGACACCAAAAGGAGTGGAGGTACTTATTGTAGAACTACCCCATTATAAAGGGAAAGAAGATGTTTTTCATTTGATGTCAATTTTAAGTCCAATCGATAAAGATTTAGCTGTCGTATATTCTCCTTTAATGCCAATAAAGTTTAGAAATGAATTAGTAGATAGGGGGTTTCAATTGATAGAAGTTCCCAAAGAAGAATTTGATTCTTTGGGATGTAATGTTTTAGCTGTTGCACCTAGAGATTGCTTGATGATAAAGGGAAATCCAAAAACTCAAAAATTACTCGAAGAATCAGGTTGTCATGTTGTTGCTTACAAAGGAAATGAAATTAGTCTAAAAGGAGGAGGAGGGCCAACTTGTTTAACAAGACCAATGAGAAGAATGTTTTCCTAAGCAAGTATTTTAAGGATAAATAATTCCTAAGATATTCCTTTTAAGAAACCGTTTTCAGTAAGTTTGTAATAATGAAATTTACATTAGAAAAAAAAGAAAGGTTAAAAAGTAGAAAACTGATAGAAAAACTTTTTGAGGAGGGAAAAACGATTAGAAAATTCCCACTTAAATTGATTTACCTAACAATAGAGTCTCTTCCTGCGCAGTCTAATAAAGTATCTTTTTCTGTTCCAAAAAGAAATTTTAAAAAAGCTGTTGATCGAAATAGAATAAAAAGATTGCTAAGAGAGGCATATCGTTTGGAGAGAAAAACAGTTTTTAACACCTCTAGTTTATCCTGTATTTTTATGATAACTTATATCGGAAAAACAGAACCTATTTTATTTGATATTCAAGAAAAGATTCGAGAAGTTTTAACGTTATTAAAAGAAAGAAAATAAAAAATATGGTTGGTTCTAAAATAAAAAGATATGTAATAACGATTCTAGTCCTTGGAATTATCCCCCTTATATTTTCTTTTAAGTCAAGTTTTTTTGAAGTTGCGAAGCAAATAGAAATTTATACAACATTATTTAAAGAGTTAAATTTATATTATGTAAACGAAATTAATCCGGCCGAATTTACCAACAAAGCCATTAAAAATACACTTAAAGATCTGGACCCTTATACAAATTATTATGATGAGCAAGAAGTTGAGAAAGAAAAAATTAGAAGAGAAGGAGAGTATGCGGGAATTGGTGTTTCTGTTTTTTATGATACAAAGGGAATCATCTTGAATGAAATTTACAGAGGGTATGAAGCGGATAGAAAAAAGTTAAAGGCAGGAGATATTATTACCAAAATAGGAGATCAATCCCTAGAAAATATGAATAGGGATCAAATGTCAGAAATGCTAAAAGGAGCTCCCAACAAATCCATTGATTTAGAGATTTTAAGGCAAGGAAACATTAAAAAAATTAGAGTAGTTACAGAAAAAGTTGTTTTAAATCCTGTTCCTTTTTTCGATTTGATAGATGATGAAACTGGGTATATTGTCTTGACTAAATTTAATCAAAAAGCATCATCCGAAGTTAAAAAAGCATTGAAAGCATTAAAAGATAGAGGAATGAAAAACTTAGTTTTTGATCTAAGAAGTAATCCAGGAGGCTCTTTGACAGAAGCCATTAATATCGCGAATTTCTTCTTGCCTAAAGGAAGTACAATTGCATTTACAAAAGCAAAGGTTAAAAAGTGGAGTACCATATATAAAGCGTCAAATACTCCCTTAGATTTAGAAATTCCGTTAACTGTCTTACTTAACGAAAAATCGGCCTCAGCTTCCGAAATAGTAGCAGGTGCTTTGCAAGATTTTGATAGAGCTGTCATCGTAGGAGAGCGTTCTTTTGGAAAAGGATTAGTACAAAAATACAGACAACTAACTTATGGTACACATTTAAAACTCACCATATCAAAATATTATACACCAAGTGGAAGGTGTATCCAAGAGCTAGATTATTCTAACAGAGATGAGAAAGGGGTTGTCCCGAAGTTTTCCGATGGACCCGTGACCTCTTTCAAAACAAAAAATGGAAGAATAGTATATGATGGTGGAGGGATTTTACCTGATGTACTAGTTGGATACTCTGAAAGAAATGCAACTACAAATAAACTGATTCAATCAAGAGCTATTTTTAACTATATTACAGATTATGTCTATAAATACCCAACAATTAATTCAGCGACTGATTATTCATTTTCAAAATTAGGGTTTACAAATTTCTTAGAATATATTGCTAAATCAGATACTATTTTTAAAACAAATCAAGAGAGGATGTTCATAGAAGCTTTTAATTCAACAAAGGATCACAATTCTTTTTCGAAAGAACACCAACAAATAATGAATAAATTAAATCAACAAAAAATTTTAGACCTTAGAGAGAACCAAGAATATTTATCGGATTTAATTAGAGATGAAATTTTAAAAAGATACTATTATTTGGAAGGAGCTTATCATAACAAGCTAAAAAAAGACAAGGTTATTTTAAAAGCAGTGAAAATTCTAAAAAATAAAAGTCAATATACTAAGATTTTAAAAAGCACTTAGCCTTTTTCTAATTTCTTATCTTTGAGGCCTAAAATACTATGTTGCAAACAAAACATCGGGAAAGAACAAGAGCACAAGAATCTACTAATGCGATAGAAAGGTTATACATTTCTATGCGCCATTTGTTTAGCAGGGGTTTTTACAAGCCAATGGGAGTCTCTGGAGAAACCTTGAGGAAATCACTATTACTACTTAGACCTGAAATTTATGGCTCTATTGCAGAAGAGCGGGTGGAATTAAATGGGTTAAAATATGTAATAGAGCGCTTACCGGAAAGAATTGAAGAATGTCAATTTATCAATTTAACTGCAGATGAAGGCTATGATAAATCTCATTTTAAAGTAATTATTCCTCTAAAGAGAAGAAGAAATTGTTATCGAATAGACAAAGATCAAATGAATATAGAAATTACTAGAGGAAGATCTGAAATCTATGATATTTTAACTCATCTAACTTTTCTATTTATAGAGTCTCATAAAATTAAAGAGCGAGTATTATTAAATTTAGATGAAAGTGTTACTAGAGAGTGGACAAACCTAGAAGATGTTGTTCTTCATCAGAAAACTCTTTCCGATAAACAACGAGAAATTATCAATGTTCACTTGGCAAATATATTAGGGAGAACCTACGAAGAAGTTCTCTCAGCATATACTGCGTTTTCTTCATCTGAAAATCCAGATCGTTTTTTTCAGATTATCTATTGGTTGGGAAAACTAGCGATCAATGAAACCTGTCATCAAAACAAGAGAACTATAAATTTTAGTTCTGTACTAAGAGACAGTATTGGTCATCATATTTATGGAGAAATATGGGCTAACAATATTAAAAAAGAATTAAAAAAGAAGGGGCTTTTACAGAGA
>MDTG01365196.1_pt1 | contig 13045 bp, 12 predicted proteins | sample 811421 | NCBI WGS metagenome assembly MDTG01 (sample SAMN05326645, study PRJNA326480) | marine metagenome | isolation source: seawater | place: Pacific Ocean: South East | collected 2011
CTTAGAGTCTTGTTATAAAAAAATTGAAAACTTAATTGATGCTGAATTAAATAATGGGCCTAAAGATTATGATAAGGACTATATTAGAAAGCATATTGATAAATTAATCACTTAATTTTTCATATTCTTTAACAATTTTACAGTATGTTTCTAATGACAAATTTTGTGGTCTTAAATCTAAATTAAGGTCTAATTTTTTAGAAATTTCTAGATAATTGTTGAATAATTGTTTCAAAGGATTTTTAATTTTTTTCCTTTTTTGACTAAAAAAAATTCTTGTTACTTTTTCTAAATTTTCACTTTTATTAATTTTAAAATAATTCTTTTTTGGAGTAAAATGCAATAATGAGCTATAAATTTTAGGTCTTGGATAAAAACAATTTGGACTGATATCAAAAACTTTCTCAATATTCATTTTCCAATTAAGGAATATTGATAATCTTCCGTAATTTGATGTATTCATTTTAGAAACTATTCTATCAGCGACCTCTTTTTGAAACATCAATATTAATTCAGAAAACCAAAAATTTTTTTCAAGTTTTGATATCCAATTACAAATTATTTTAGTTGAAATATTATATGGTAAATTACCAAATACCACTAATTTATTATTTGATAGATTTTTTTCATTAACTTTAAGAATATCTTCATTTTTTATTTCAGTTTTATTTTCAAATTTTAATTTAAGCTGACCACATAAATTTTTATCTTTTTCAATTAAAAATATTTTATTGGGTTTTTCTTTTAAAATGTATTGTGTTAAGTTTCCAGTACCTGGACCTATTTCCAAAACATCCTTATTCAAAATTTTAGATAAAGAAACTATTTTTTTCAAAATATTTTTGTCAATCAAAAAATTTTGTCCCAAACTTTTTTTTGGTTTTATTAACACTTATCTGTCTAAGAATTTGATTGCCTGAATAAGACTATCGGGGTTTGATTTATTTTTTAAAAACATTTCTAAATTCGGTCCATGATCTGGTGAAATTCTTATAAAAGGAAGTCCTAAAGTTATATTAATTGCATTAAAACCAAATATTGATTTAATAGGGGCTAAAACTTGGTCATGATACATACCTATTACAACATCAAACTTTTTTACTTTATCTTTTAAAAAAATAGTATCTGCAGCAAAAGGACCTGAAACCCTAAATTTTTTTTTTGATAAGTATCTAATTGCAGGTATTATAATTTTTTCTTCCTCACTTCTATGAAAATTACTTTCACAGTGAGGGTTCAAACCTGTGATACCAATATTTGGCAAGATATTAAATTTTTTTTTGTAAAAATTTGAAATTTGTTGTACATGATTTATAATTTTTCTTTTGCTTATAAATTTATGAACTGTTTTTAAAGGCAAATGTGTTGTTAGAGGACTTACAGCTAAATCTTTGTTATATATAAGCATTACTGTTTTGCCTTTACTTTTTGTTTTAAAGTCTAAGTATTCTGTTATTCCAAGAAACTTTTGTTTTAAAATTTTTTTCTTATTAATCGGACCATTAATTAAATTAATTTCCTTATCTTTTTTAGTAAGAAACAAAGCTTTTTCGAAAGATTGATATATATATTCAGATATAAATTTTTTATCAAAAGGCACATGAATGATGTTTATCTTTTTATTATTTAAATTCTTGTGTATTAAGTTATCTATGTCTAATTTATTAATTTCAAAGTCATATTTCAAAGCTCTCATTTGTTTTAACAATATACTTTCATTAACAATCAAAATTAGAGGATTTTTAAATTGATTTTTTTTTAAAGATTTAAAATATATTTCTAAAAAAACACTTTTTGGATCTCCTGCGATTATTATTATAGGTTTAAAATTTTTCAACATATGCTTTATTTTCAATTTCTTTATAATAAATTATAGAGTACTCATTTAAAATCCTATTTCTCTCATATGAAATTAATCTTTCCATCTCCTCTTCTTTGTTAATATCAGCTTCGATTTTTTTTTTGTTATTTACCTTAAGAAAAATTATTCCAGCTGCTGTAATTATTGGTTTTGAGAATTCTCCTACCTCTAAATTTTGAATAGCATCAAAAATTTTTTTTGATATTTGGTTTTGACTGATCCAGCCTATTTCCCCACCAAATTTTGAACTTTCAGATATACTGTGAATTACTGCTGAATCTTTAAACCCAATATTTTGAATTGACGTGATAATTTCTTGTGATTTTTTTTCTATTTCTTCTCGATTTTTTTCTAAAAAAATTATTTCAGATAAATTGAATGATAAAATTTCTGAATTATTTTTTATTATTCTTTCCAAAACACTATTAATTTTATTTGTGTCTATTTTTAACAAATCTTTGTACTTATCAAAAATAAGCCGATTCCAAAATTGTTCTATAATAAACTTTTTTTTTAGATCATTAATTTTGATATTTTTAACTTTCAGATAATCTTCAAATTCTTGATTTGTTTTAAAGCCAATGGTTTCTCTAAAATTTCTGATAATTGAGACAATATTTTCAGATTTAATTTCTTCCCTGTAGTCTATTTGATAAAATTTACTAATTTCATCTTTCTTTATTATTTCTCTAATTAAAGATTTTTCTGCGTTTGAGGAAAGTTGCTTTTTATTTAATTGTGTTAAATTTTTATTTAAGGAAACTAAATAATTTATTTCCTCAAAAATATCGTGATTAGTAATTATACTGTCATTTATTTTATATAAGATTTTTATCTCATTTGAAGTAACATTTATTAATAACTGGAAATACATTATTAAGGAGTATATTAAAATTTTTTTCATTGAATTAGAAACTTGGAGTAGAAATAGTTGTAAACGGAGTAAAAGTTAAAGAAAAAAAGACTTGTTCTGAAGGTTTTAAGTCTCTATCTTGATAATAGTCCTTATTGTACTCAACACCAGCTATCAAACAATCATTTTTATACTCATAGATTAAATTATAGTATTCAGTTAAATCAGTTTTTCGATTTCTTCTTGAATTATAAGAAACAGAATTATTCTTATTGAAATCATATCTTACATCACTAAGCAAATAACTATCAGAACCGATATCATCATTTTCTTCAAGAAAGTCAAAAGAAGTGACAAAATTATTTATACTTAATTGGGTTTCAACTTTACTATAGTTAACCGTATCCAGATTATTATCAAAAGAGAAGTTATAATCTAATTTAAATTTATTATTAGGTTGGAAATAGAAATTTCCAACGATATCTGATGATTTATTTCGCATTTTTGAGGAGAAAGGAAGTCTTTTATCTTCAGTGTCCTTAAATATTTGACCTAAACTAAATTCTAAAAAATCATTATTTTCTTTTGTTTTTAAATTATAATCAAAACCTACAGTTAATGATTTACCACCCTCAATAGAGTCATTTAATCCTAATCTGTTTTTTGAAAAAATATTTGTAATATTAATTTTTCTATCTAAATTAGACAAATTTTCAGATTTATTAAGACTATATCTAGCATTTATTTTTGGACTTAGATTTCCAATAAAATTTGCATAATTTTTTTCTAAAGGGATAGAAGAATTGAAAATAAAAGCAGAAAAGTTTTCAGATTGAGTTTCATTTTTATACTTATCAGAATTTTTTCCTTTCTTTAAAGAATTTTTAAATTCAAGTTCATAATCTGAAATTGCTCCGTAATCTGAAAAAAAGAAATTTGATTTATATATCAAATCGTTTATTAAAAAAGTTTCGCTAACATTAGTATTTTTTTTTTGACTAGATCCAGAAATTTTATAATTTAATTTTCCATTACTATTATTGCTATCATTTAATAATTTGGAAATAGTGAAATTTGGTAATATATATTGAAACTTATCAGATTTTTTTTCCTTTGTTAAATCTTCATAAGCTGCTATTTCAGCAAATATATTTAATTTTTCACTACTTGCATCAAATTTAACATAAGAATTTAATAAACTTGGATTATTGGCGTTTCTAGTCTTGCTTATTATTTTATCTCCTTTGAGATATGTGTCATTAGATGTATTTTCTAAATTAAATTCAATTTCTGAAAAATCGAAATTATTTCTTAAAGTATGTTTTGTATTAGAAAAAAAATGTGATTTTGTTGATTTGTCTAATTTTTTTACACTAAAGTCAGATATATGATTTGTATTTTTTTCAACTTGTCTAAATTCATTTTGAATTGAAAAGTCATCATTAAAGTAAATTCTAGGAGTAAAAGTAGTATCTTTATTTTCAGAAATAACTTTATAATAAGGTAAATTGATTGAACCTCCACTAGTAGATGATGTTAATATCGAAGGTGGTAAAAAACCAGACTGTCTTTTGACTGTTGGGTCTGGATGAAAAAATTTTGGAAAATAAAAAATCGGAACATCATAAAATTGTAACCACGAGTCTTTATAATTTATTGATTTTTTAATTTTATCATGTTTAATTTCTTTAGATTTTAAGCTCCACGGAGGACAATCATCTCTTATTTTACAAGCAGTAAAAATACCATTCTTGATAACGGATATATTGTTTTCTGATATAAACGAACTTCCTTTTAATCTAGCATTTTCTCCTAATTCCCCGTTAGCAAAATAAATTTGAATATCTTTCGCAGCCAATCTTTCATTTTTTAAATCCATAATTGCATTTTTAGACTTGTAAATATTTAACCCTTCATCAGTTAATTCCATTTGATTTGTCCTTAGTATTTTGGTTTTGATTGAATAATCAAAACCATTGAGTCTAATTTCATTGTTAAATCTATCTCTAATTTTTGAAGGCTCATTAGATTGTATCTTTGATTTAGATTTAAAAAAAATAATATTTTCACCAGACATCACATGTGAATTATCTATTTCAATTTTTGTGTTATTTTTAGAAATTATTTTTTCTAAGAGTTTATTGTAAGTAATCTTATCACTGCTTATCTCTAAATTTTGAATTCTATCAAAAATTTTAACATTACTTTTAAGTTCTAAAATCTTGGTATTTTTATTATATTCAAATTCATCAGCAAAAATTTCTAATCCATCAAATGTAGTAGCTTTTACACCGTCTTTAGCTGTTAAGATGTTATCCTTCTCAATCTCAATTGATTTACTTTCAAATATAAAATCTTCAACAGCAAAAGTATTAGCTTCAAAAATACATAAAAAAAAAATTGAGATAAAAAATTTTAATTTATTTTTCATTTATTCTAATTATTCCTATAAGACAAATTATACTTAAAGTTACGATTGGTGTCCATATTGACACCAATAAAGGAATTTTTTCATTTTTTCCCATAGTTCCAAAAAAGAAATTAATATAATATATAATAACTGACATAAGTATCCCTATAACAATAAAGAAAAGTTTAGGTTTTTGAAAATTTAAATTTAACATTAAAATTGCAGATAATGCTGTGATTATTGTAATTAAAAAAGGATAAGCAGCAATTCTTTGTAAATGATAGTCTATATCGGTAGTTGAATAATTGATTGAAATATAATTTTTCTTTAACTCAAATAGATTCCAAATTGTAAGCGAAGCAAGATTTGAGAAAAGATTGTTTATTTCTTCATAATTAAAATTGGATAAAAAACTCATTACCTCTTCTGTTTTTATAGTATTACTTTTGTCAATAATTTTGACATCGTACAGACTCCAATTATTAGCTTGGATATCAACATTTTCTGCTTTGATATTATTTTGAAATTCAAAATCCTTATTTAGTTGGATAATATCTACATCATTCAAAGTATTAATTGTAAATCTTTTAGCATTTATAAAATTGATTTGGTCATCAATTTCATCTTTAATCCATAATCCATTCTCAGTGATTGTTGCTAAATATTTATTATCTTTTGTAAAGTTTTTTTTAATATCTAAGTATTCAAATTTTAAAATTGCAGAAAAATTATAAAATATAATTACAATAAAAAGTCCAATAACTAGTGAAAGTAAAGTTATTAATTTAAGAATTTTCATATTATCTAGACCATGATTTTTAAAGGTATTTAGCTCACCACTTTCAAGTAATTTTAAAAATAAAAGTTGCGAAGATAGCAAAAAAATAAAAGGGAAAATTTCGTATATCATTGAGGGGACATTCAACAATACTAGATAAATTGGGAAGAAATATTTAACATCGAAATCTTGAAAAAAATTAATTTCTTCCAGCAATCCCATTATCAATCCTAAAATGAAAAAAATAAAAGTTACTTTACATACCATTAATGTAAATTCTTTTATAAGATATTTTTGATAAATTTTTAAAACCATTTAAATTAAAACTTCTTATTTTTATTTAGAAAAAACAAATATGAAATAAATAATAGAATAAGTGGCATGCATAAAGTTGCAACACCAGCATGAATACTAATGGTAACAGTGTTTATTGAAATTTGTGAAAAAATAATAATAAGTATCCCACATAAGAAAACTTTAATTTTAAAATTTTTAAAACTATCATTATTGTTTGATTTAAGAACAACAAAGGATGCAATTATACATAATATTGGAACATATATAGGCAAAATGGTTCTTTTATAAATTTCTTGAGTCAAATTTTTAAGAAATGACTTCTGACAATTTAGTTTATCAACTAAAGTTTTTTTATTCATATCGTGGTTAAGGTTTTGTAAACATCTAAGAATTGTATTACTCTTAGTTTCTTGAATTTTAGGTGTAATGGTACTTTTTGTTTTATATTTATTTAAGTTAAAATTTGATTGTTCAAAATTAAAAGAGGTTAATTTTTTACTTTTTCCGTAGTTTATTATTATTCCATTATTAAGACCTAAATATCTTTTTTCGTCATTACCAATAATTTCCCCAGATTTTGAAATTATCAATTGTGAACCTCCTGCAATACTTGAGTCTTTTATTAATATTTTTTTCATATGATTATCATCTTTTTCATCAAGAAAAATTGTTAGATTTTCAACAGTATCGATAAATTTTTTAGGTTTTATTAATGATGGAAAAAAATCAAGATTTGAGTCTCTTATGAATGATCTAGCTTTGTCTTGAGTGAAAGGAACAACAAAAAAAGATAATATAAGAGAAAAAAAGCCAAAAATTATTGATAGAAAAACTAACTTGTTAAGAAATTCTGTTTTGGTTACTCCATTTACCCAGAAAATAATTAATTGGTTCTTGTCCTCATAAACTCCTAAAACATAGTAAACAGAAAGAAAAAAAGATAGCAATAAAAGTTTACTATATATCTTCGGTATATTTAAAATAGCATAGGAAAAATAAGTAGCTATGCTATGCCCATCTTCTGAAATGAAATCAATAAAATTTACTGCTTGAATAATCCATACAATTAAGGTCAGTGTTAATGAGCATACTATAAAAAACAGAGTGACCTCACTATAGAGATTATTAAATATTGTTTTTTTCATTGAATTTAAAAATTTTAACACTTATATAGCATTATCACGTATTGATTGTATAAAAAATTAGGAAAAACATCGATTCATGTAAAAAGGGATAAATCTTAAATAAATTTAGAGTATGTCAGTAAAAATTAATTATAAAAATACTAGTTTTAAAAAAAACTCGATCAACATTGTTTTATTCTCAGACGAGAGGTTTAATTTAAATTTAATAAAAAAATATTTGTCGAAGTCTGAATTTTCTTATGTAAATGACTTATTAAAAACAAGTGATTTAAGTAGAAATTTATTTGTTTTTGAATTAAGTGCAAAAAAAAAAATCGTTTTAATTTCTATTAAAAAAAATATTACTTTTTCAGAAATAGAAAATCTAGGAGCTGAATTTTATAAAAGAGTAAACTATGGAAAAGATAGTGAATATTTAATAAATTCAGATATTAATAGTATGCCTAAAAATTTTATAGGTTATTTTCTTCATGGATTAAAATTAAAATCATATGAATTTACCAAATATAAAACAAAAAAAAAGACACGTCTTATAACACTTAATGTGGTTGAAAATAAGAATAAATTATTAGCTGATCACAAGTTAAAATTCAAAGCCTTAGAAGAAGGAACTTTTTTTGCAAGAGATTTGGTTTCTGAGCCTGGAAATATTTTACATCCAGATGAATATGCAAAAAGACTTAAGTCTCTTAATAAGCATGGTTTGAAAGTGAACATTTATGACAAAAAAAAATTAAAAAGGTTGGGCATGAATGCTTTGCTTGGGGTAGGTCAAGGTAGTGTAAGAGGATCATATCTAGTTACTATTGAATGGAAAGGTGCAAAAAATAATTCTAAGCCATTAGCTTTTATTGGAAAAGGTGTGTGTTTTGATACAGGTGGTTATTCTCTAAAGCCAGCGAAATTTATGGAAGATATGACTTACGATATGGCAGGTTCAGCTGCAGTAGTTGGTTTAATGAAAAGCTTAGCTATAAGAAAAGCAAAAATTAATGCTGTAGGAGTTGTTGGGCTTGTGGAAAATATGGTGAGTGGCAACGCTCAAAGACCAGGAGACATTGTGAAATCCTTTAGTGGAAAAACTATAGAAATACTAAATACCGATGCTGAAGGTAGATTGGTTTTAGCCGATGCTATCACTTACACTGAAAAAAAATTTAAACCTAAATTCATGATTGATTTAGCAACTTTGACAGGTGCAATTATAGTTTCTTTAGGTTCAGAGTACGCAGGGCTTTTTTCTAATAATGAAAAATTATCAAAAGAATTAATTGATGCTGGTAATAAAGTTGAAGAGAAACTTTGGAGAATGCCTCTCAATAAAAATTTTGATAAACTAATCAATTCCAAAAATGCAGATATGCAAAATATAAATTATGTTGGAGGAGCTGGATCCACTACAGCTGCTCAATTTTTACAAAGATTTATTTTAAATAAAACACCTTGGGCTCATCTAGATATTGCTGGAATGGCATTTTCTAAGTATGGAGGTGCATTAAATTCAGGTGGAGCAACCGGTTACGGAGTGAGATTGTTAAATCAACTTGTTGAAGATTACTATGAGTAATTTAGAGGAAACATTATCAATAATAAAACCAGATGCGGTAGAAAGAAAATTAGATAATGAAATCAAAGAGATTTTTAAAAAAAAGGGATTTTTAATTAAAAAAGAAAAGAAAATTCAAATAGAAAAATCTGAAGCAGAAAAATTCTATAAAGTTCATGAAACTAAGCCATTTTATGAGGATTTATGCAAATATTTATCGTCTGGGCCTATTGTTGTTATGATGCTTGAAAAAGAAAATGCTGTTTTAGAAAATAGAGAGTTAATGGGTGCAACCAATCCAAAAGATGCAGCTGATGGCACTATTAGAAAAAAATATGGTATTTCTATCGATAAAAATTCTGTTCATGGCTCTGATAGTGTTGAAAACGCAAAGATTGAAATAGATTTTTTTTTTAACGATTAAATATTTTTAATATTGCTTCCGGGTAAAGTTTATGCTCCTCAATTAAAACTCTTTTTGCAATTTTTTTTGGCGTATCATCTTTTTTTATCTTGATTTTCTTTTGAGCTATTATTTTTCCAGCATCTAATTTTGATGAAACAAAATGAACTGTGCATCCAGTAAATTTTTCTTTATTTGCCAATACTCTTTCATGGGTATCAAGACCTTTGTACTTTGGGAGAAGTGATGGGTGAATATTTAATATTTTTCCTTTAAAATTTTTAATAAAATTTTTAGACAAAATTTTCATAAAACCAGCAAGGCAAATTAAACTTACTTTTTTATTTTTTAAAATTTTAAGTAACTTTTTTTCATCTGAGTTTTTTTTTTTAAATTCGAATATTTTTTTTTCAATTTTATATATTTTTGCAAATCTCAGCCCTAAAGATTTAAAGTGATTTGAAATGATTATATCAATAACAATTGGCGATTTTTTTTTTTTTGAAAATCGTATAAGATTTTTTAGATTACTTCCACTCCCAGAAATAAAAACTGCTGTTTTAATCTTTTTATTTCCAGTCAATATTTCCATTTAATTTGACTTTATTGTTTCCTTCTGTGACACGTCCAACAATATATGGTTTATATTTTTTTGTGAAAAATTTTTTGATTTTACCTAAATTTTTTGGATTAATTATTAAACAAAAACCAACACCACAATTAAAAGTTTTAAGCATCTCTTTATTGGAAACATTGTTTTTTTTAATCCATTTGAAGATTTCAGAAGTTACTATTTTACGCAAATCAATTTCAATATTACAGTTATTTGGAATAATTCTTTTTAAATTATCAACTAGTCCGCCCCCTGTAATATTTGCACATCCGTTGATTAAATTTTTATTATTCAATTTTAGAACTTCATTAACATAAATTTTTGTTGGCTCTAGCAAATAATTTTTTAATTTGATATTTTTTCTTAGATTAATTTTTTTCTTTTTTAATATATATCTTACAAGTGAATAACCATTTGAATGAAGTCCACTAGACGGAATTGCTAGAACTAGATCATTTTTTTTAATTTTACTTTTTTTTAAAATTTTATTTTCCTCAACTAATCCCACTGCAAAACCTGCAATATCAAATTTATTTTTTTCATATGTGCCAGGCATTTCTGCCGTTTCACCGCCCACCAACTCACAGTTGGAAATCTTACAACCTATATGGATCCCTTTGATAATTGATCTCAATTTTGAATTGTTGATTTTATTAACAGATATGTAATCTAAGAATATTATAGGCTTGGCTCCTTGCACAATAAGGTCGTTTACACTCATAGCAACTAAGTCTATTCCAATTGTATCGTATTTATTAAGCAAATTAGCTATTTCTAATTTAGTGCCAACGCCATCAGTACAAGCTACTATTTTTGGTTTTTTGAAACTCTTAGGAATTTTTGTTATTGAACCAAATCCACCAATATTAATGAACTTTTTTTTGCCTTTATCTTTTGTATTTAATGATGATATGAATTTTATAAATTTGTCAGCGGCTGTAATGTTTACTCCGCTTTTTTTATAGGTTAAATTTTTTTTATTCATTAAAATTTATTGATATGAAAAGCAAAATATTATTTATCAGAATAACCATATACCCGATTATATTAATATTAGCTTTATTTAAAATTTTTTTTTCCACAGCTTTTTCTTATGCAGAAAGCTTTGATATAAAAAATATTCAGATTTCAAAGCAATTTGATATGAATTTTCAGAAAATTGATGTATTGGACGAAGGTTTTAAGATCGCATATGATAATTTAGTTTCGAATATTACAAAATCAAAAGATCAATTTAAACTAAATGATTTATCACTTATTGATATTAAAACAATGATTGACAATTTTTCAATCAAAGAGGAAAAGTTCATTGATAATATTTACTACGTTAGTTTAGATGTGTCATTTAACAAAAAAAAAATATTTTCTTCCTTAGAAAAAAAAAATATTTTTCCCTCTCAACCGAAGAAAAAAAAAATCTTATTTATTCCAGTAGTAATTGAGGAAGAAAAGAAAAACATCATTATGTTTTCTGAAAATATATTCTATCAAAACTGGATAATTAATGATGATAAAAATCAATTAAACTATGTTTTACCAACAGACGATTTAGAAGATATTCAAATAATAAAATCAAAATATGAAAATTTAGAAGATTATGATTTTAAAGAAATAATTAATAAATATTTTTTAGATAATTTTATAATCTGTTTAATATATAAAAATGATACTGATTTAAGAGTTTTATCTAAAATAAAGTTATCTGATAAGATGGTTTTGGATAACAGAGTATTTAAAAATTTTTCTGATAAAAGCTTGTTTAACACTATTAATGAACTAAAAGTACTTTACGAGGACTATTGGAAAAAAGAAAACCAGATCAATACTTCTATTAAATTACCCCTGGCAATTGGAATTGATGTTTTAGATGATCAAAAAATTGAGGATTTTGAGAGAACGATTAAAAAATTTGACCTGGTATCCTCATTCAATGTTTCAAAGATAGACAATATCAATATCTATTACAAAGTAATTTTTAATGGGACACCACAAGCATTTATTTCCGGTATGCAACGCTCAGGTTATAATTTAGATATTAAAAATAAGATTTGGATTTTAAAATGAATGATCTTAATCAATTAATCTTAAGCTTTGACCATGAACAAAATTTTAGAAATTTAGATTTTTACGTTTCTAAAAGTAATTCTTATGTCTTTAATATAATAAATAATTGGTCGACAAAGAATGAAAAGTTTCTAAATATTATAGGTGAAAAATCTTGTGGTAAATCTCATCTAATAAATATTTTTTTAAAAAAAAATAAGGGACTAAAGATTAATTCTGATCAATTAAATAATGCTTTTTTAAGGAAAATAAAATTCTATGAAAACGTTATTTTAGAGGATTTAACATCTAAGATTAATGAAAAATTTTTCTATAGTTTAATAAATATTATCGAGGCTGAAAATAAACATTTGATCGTAACTTCTGAAGTTTCTATTGTTAAGTTAAATTTCAAACTCTCTGATTTAAAATCAAGATCAAAAAATTTTACTCTTTCAAATATTGAGAATCCCGATGATAATTTAATGTTTGCTTTAATTTTAAAAAATTTGTCTGATAGACAAATATCTATTGATAAAAAATTAATTGATTACATTATAAAAAGAATAGATAGATCCTATAGTAATATATCGAATTTCATATATAAAATTGACCAATTAAGTTTAAAAAAAAAAAAATCTATTGATTTTAAAATTATTAAAGAGGCATTAGGAGATTAATTGAATAAGTATAGAAGTCATGATTGTAATTCTTTAAGAAAAAAAGATGTTGGTAAAGAGGTTTTATTGTCAGGATGGATTAATAAAAAACGTGACCACGGAAATTTACTTTTTATAGATTTAAGAGATAATTATGGAGTTACTCAGTGTATAATTGATAAAAAAAATCCCCAATTTAATACTCTAGAGAAAATACAATTAGAAACTGTCATAAAAATTGATGGCAATGTGGTTAATAGGTCAGAAGAAACAATTAATAAAGAGATCGATACTGGCGAAATTGAAGTTTCTATAAAAATCTATGAGATTTTGGGTAAATGTAAAGAATTACCATTACCAGTTTTTAGTGATCAAGAATATTCAGAGGAAATACGATTAAAATATCGTTTTTTAGATTTAAGAAGAAAAAAAATTCA
>MDTG01089236.1_pt1 | contig 13044 bp, 15 predicted proteins | sample 811421 | NCBI WGS metagenome assembly MDTG01 (sample SAMN05326645, study PRJNA326480) | marine metagenome | isolation source: seawater | place: Pacific Ocean: South East | collected 2011
TATAAATAAAAACTCTAATTTATATAAATTAAAAATATAAATAGATAGTAATATATGATTTATGATATTATTATTATTGGTGCTGGAATATCTGGATTATATAGTTATCATCTATTAAAAAGAATAAATATTAAATATAAATTATTAATATTAGAAAGTAGCAACAGAATAGGTGGAAAAATATATAGTGAAGGTAAATCAATTTTAGGGGCAAAATTTTTACATAATGACATTGAGAAATTTAGAGAACCAGAGAAAAACAATAAGAGTTATTATATAGGTAATTTACAGGGTATATCTAAAGATATACAAACTTCAATGAAATTAGAAGATTCTGGAAGTATATCTGATTTAATGCATAATAAATTTAAATACATTAATGAAATAAACATAGAATATGATTTTAATTCAATAGTAAGTATTCTAAATAAAAATAAAAATATAAAATTTAACACTCCATTTAAAAATTATAAAATAAATAATGATATTATTATAGTAAATAATACATATAAAACAAAAAAATTATATTTGCATTACCTATTAATATATTAAAAGAATTAGATACACCGTTTAAAAAATATTTTAATAATTGGTATCAGTCAAATATTATTACATTAAGTTTTGAATTAAATAACAAATTAAAATTAAACGATGGTTTTCATTTTTATGATAAATTTAAAAGAAAATCATTTTTTTATAATAAACAAAAAAACATTTTATATGTAAATATATTTGATAGAAATAAAGATTTTTCTATTCAAGATATAAAAGAAAAAATAGTGAATCACTTTTTATTGACCTCTTATAAATTTAAATATAAAAACTGGAATAACGATAAACATTTATTAGGCGGATGGTCTATACCAAAAAAAACGGTAAATAGTAATATTATAAAAGTAATAGAAGGCGGATATAATCATAAAATATATTATACAGGTGATTATCTTGGTAAAATAGAAAATATGGGTTCGGCCACAAATGCATTAAATAATGCAGAAACATTAGTATCAAAAATATACTTTGATTAATATGATTTTATATAATAATTAAAATATTATATAAAATTTATTTAATATCATAATAAGGATTATCAGTTATTGTAGTACCACAATATTCTTTTGGATTATTTTTATAATCAACCGGGTTATATATACCAGCTTGTTTTGCATTTACCAATAAAAATTTCATATTCTGCCAAAATTCTGGTTTATGTCCAATAGATTCAGTCATACAATGAGCTAATTCGTGAATCGCTACAAATGTTAATGTACCTATATCGATTAATTTATTTCCTTCTTTTGTTGTATTTAAACAGAAAGCAATCTTTTCTCCTTTATTTTCACTATATGCAGTTAATTCGCTAGTAGGTAATGTTTCTGAAATTTTTGAAGGATTGAAATTTTTAACAAGACGTTTAACATCATCATTATTTGGATATTTATTTGCTACATAATTTACTAATTTTTGCATTTTTTCAGTTACTTTTGCTAAAAGATCTGCAGCTAATTGTAATTTACTTCTCTCCCTTACACAATATTTCTCTCCATCAACATCTGATATAATACATTTCAAACCGAATGCATCTGATTCATTGTATATTTTTAAACAAATTACTATTATGAAAAATATAAATATATATCCAAATATATCTACTTGCATATATATACTTTAGAAATTAATTTACATTGTTGATTCACTTCCACATGATGCTGGAGGAACACCAATTTCAAATGGAACTCTCCATTTATCAGGACCAATTGTTGAATTTAAAAATGGACCTACATTTTGTACTGGAATAGGAGGATCTGATCTTAATGTTTGATTTGCATTACGTAATGAGTTTCCTACTGTGTTAATACCAACATGATGACCTGCTTTTAGCATATTTACATCACCAACATCACCACTACCAGATGGATTTAATTTTGCCCAATTAGATGAACTATCTTGAGGTAATAATTCTTCAGGATTATTAATATTTTGACGTGCTGTATTTGTATCTGTTGCAGGAAGTCCTCCGTTGTTACCACTATTAAGCCCTGTTACCGTTGCATAATCTTCATTGGAACCAGCAGGACCTGCTGCATTTATTCCAGTATTTGGCATAGATGATGGTGAATTGCTTACTGATTGAGCACTACCTGCTACACCTGTATTTCCTTCAAAATTCTTAGATTTGCTATTAGAATAAATACCAATACTAACTATTGCAAAAATAAATATTGCTATTAAAAACATAACATTTGGTTTGCAAAAATCCGAAATATTCTTAAGTTTTGCCATTTATATACAATAAAGGATAAAATATTTTCATTAAAATCCTAAATAACTATAAAAATTAGCTTAATTCAATAAATTCTAAATTTGGTGATTTTTCTTCTTCCTCATCTTCATCTTCTTCATCACTACTTTGAAATTCACTTTCACTAAAATCATTATCACTGTCCAAATCATCAATTTGATAATTTTGCTTAATATGTTTTAGATCCATATATGCTTTAATTGCGTCTAATCTTGCATTTTTAGCCTTTTCTTTTGCCGATTTATATAATTCCATATAAACATCATCTGGTTTTTTAATAGTAAAACTATCATCTAAATCGAGTATATTAGGATTAAATTCTTCTAAAGTATTCACTTTCTCTAAATTATCTTTTTTAATAATTGGTTTAGTATCAATTGTTGGTTTAGTATAAATTGTTGGTTTAGTATCAATGATTGGTTTAGTATCAATGATTGGTTTAGTATCAATGATTGGTTTAGTATCAATAATTGGTTCAAGATTATCAATTTCGTCTAAAGACTTTATACTATTTATTTCATCATCTAATAATTCTTCATTCGAATCTTCTACATCTGTCAATAATGATTTATTTTCTTGCGGAGATTCATTGACATGTAACGGTTTGTTAATTTTAAATAATGGTTTTTTAAATGCTTTCTCTTCATCTATTACTAAAATTTGTTTTAATTCTATATAGATTTGAAAATTAATATTCACATTAAATTTTAAACCGTGCAATTGTAATATAGTGATCATTTTTGTATTTTCCTGAATATCATCCATATCCATCTTATTTTCATTTTCATTAAAAATATTTAGAGGTGTATGTTGTATTAATCTTGGACTACCTAAATATACTCTTAATGCATAGAATTTACCCGATTTATATGTTTTAATTGGTGATGTAAATATATCTTCTATATCACTTTTTTCGATGTTCTCTCCTCTAAACCATCTCTCTCGTTTGTTATAAATTTCTAATTGTATTTTATTTTCTAAATTTTCAAACCATTCTATAAATTCATCATTATCTTTTTCAAATAATAAATCAATATATGTTTTTTTCCCACTTGTAACAAATGCATTCTTTGAAACACACTTAGGTGTTTGAATATATAAATCTGTATTTTCATTTTGAATTTTAGATAAGAATGTTTTTCCCTGAATAGTAGATGGTGATAATATAGTAATATTATCAAAATTAAAATTATTTTTCGGCAGAATTATATTATTTTCCATAACTTAATTTAAGATAATTAGTTTATTATTAACACGCAATTTATAACTATTTAGTAATAATATAAAATTTATAATATTAATTATGTATTAATATGACTATATTAGATGATTGTTTAGAAATTCTTAAAAAAGAAGAAGTTAAAAATCAAATTAAGCAATTTTGCCAACCAATGGTGGATATAGTTATGCAAGAAGTTGGTATTTATATATATATCTTATTTGTTTTACTTATCGTTAATCTATGTATAAATATAATTATGTTGTTTTATTTTTCTCGTTTTAAAAATATGATTTATATTAATAAAGAATAATTTTTAATAAGTTTTTTTATTCGTATATATTATATGACTAAAACAACCGATTACTTAAATATTATGGGCGGTAGAAAAAGAAGATCCATGAAAAAAAGATCAATGAAAAGAAAAATGTCGCGCAAAGGTAGAAAAGCAACACGTAAAAATAGACGCCGTTCAAATAATGGAGGATTCGTAGGCGGAATTATTGAACAAGCTATAGTTCCATTTGGTTTATTTGCTCTTCAAAAGAAAATGCACAATAGAAAACTAACAAAAAAATCCAAAGTAAGCAAAAAAAGAAAAAATTAAATTAATATATAAATACTATAATTTGTATATTAATAATGTTATATGTGTTTATTCTTTATTATTATTTATATATACTGATATATAATTTAGTAACTACTATAACTATTTATACAAAAATATTTTATCTGATAAAACATTTTACAGTGATAAATATAGCAATTAATACATATGAATCATATATAGAATATATATACAATGATCTAATGTTAAAAAAGGATAAGTGCGTTTCTATAGAAACGTATAATCAAATATACATAGTTAAAATACATAATATATATAAAATAAATAATGATATAGTAGTTTTCACTAACAAAGAAGGATTTTCACCACTTTATACGGATATAAAAAATATAAATACGAATCCTTCTAGAGAGAACGTATTAATTTGCTATTTTATTTTAAAAAATAAATTACCAAGAGAACTAATAGACTATATAGGACAATATATATGTGACTGTAAATCATGCAAACATATAATTTACTCTATTTAAATGTGCTTTAGGCAAATTATGTATTTTATTACCATTTCTTAAAAAATTAATATATTCTAATCTAGGTCTAACTTCATATGATTTAAAATCTTTGTTTATTTGATAAGCAAAACAATTAATTTTTTTATTATTTTTAAGTAATGTAGCCTGAATTATTATTTTGTTATATTTATTATATTTATTACATTCATCTAAATAACCTTCCTTTTTATCTAATCTCTCCAAATCTGTATTATCATCTATAAAATAAACTACACCATATGTTATTGAATATTTTCGTTCTTCTATATTAGCTACACCTGATCTTAATCTACTAGTCTTCACTTTTCTATACTTCATTATGTGATTATTTATATATGCTGGTCCTATTAATTTCACATGTTCTTTAGAAATAAATTTTAAAAAATGAATTGTATCAATATTTGATCCATATGCAAAGTAATACATGCGTATATGTATATAAAAGATATTTTATTATATATAATATAATGACTTTTGAAGAAAATATTAAAAAATGGGTAGCATTGGACAATAATATTAAACATATTAATGAGAAATTAAAAGAGTTACGTAACAATAAATCAGAATTAGAAGGTTCCATACAGCATTATTTAGATATAAATAATATTGAAAATCCAACAATTGAAATAACAGATGGAAAACTAAAAGTAGGAGTTAATAAAATACAATCACCGCTAACTTATAAATATATTGATCAATGTTTAATGAATACCATAAGAAATGAAGACCATGTTGGTAAAATTATGACGTATATTAAAGATAATAGAGATGTTAAAGTTGAAAAAACAATTAAAAGAACATATAATAAATAATAAAATTAAAAATATTTTTCTATTAATTTTTATAAGAGTATGACATTACAAAAAGGAGGATTAGCATTACAAAATTTTATTGATATACCATCTGGATTATCATCATTATGTATTCCATTGGGATTACATTGTGAGCCGTATAAAAACAAAAGTAAATCAAATTATAAAGTTACTATAAATACTAAATCAATTAATAATAATACATTTAATAATTTAATAAACAAGGCAAAATCTAAACCATTTAAAAGCAGTAAAAAAAATAAATTAAAAATAAATAAACGTACTCGAAAAAATCGTAAATAATTTAATAAATGTTATTATATTATTTAAGATCTATTATATTCATTCCATTTATTAGTATTAAATGGTGATACATTTAGATCATCTAAATGATCATTCCAATAGTCTGCTCTTTTATCTATTAATTGATCACGTCTATTTGTTGATTCATAATCACCATCTTCTAATTTTTCTTTTTCATCTTCTGTTATACGAGGTTTAGAACCAAAACAATTTACACCAAATCTTACAGCAGGATTTGCTATATAACCACCATTTATACCTGGACGACCACAATCATTACCTGAATCATTGAAACAATTATCATCTGAATTTTGTTTTTTAACCCATGTATCATATTGTGTAGGAAATAATGCTAATTGTGCATCAGACCAACCATAACTACACCATTCGGCTCCTCTCTTATATGCTTCTTCTAGTTCATTATATGTTGCTAAACGTGCGCCGTAAGCTTTACATATTGCTTGTGCATCTGGATACGCGTATTTATTATCTCGTATATGAAATACTTGATCTCTTAATCCTTTATCTTTAACATCTACGCCTATTGTTGTTTTACCTTGAAGAAACTTATCAAAATATGTTGTTATTTCCATACCGAAAAAATACAAAAATCCATTTGCAATTACTAATAATGTAAATACAGACCATATTATTATTTCTAGCATACTAGCACTCGAAGGTGTTTCTGTTTTCAAACCTAATCCATATGTTATTGCTAATAATATACATATAACAAATAATGTAATAGGTGACGAAATTGTATTAGATACATAATCATATAATTGACCACCTAAATTTCCGGAATCAAGTGTTAATCCTGAACTCATATATTATATAATGTTTTTTTTTCTATAGAAAAGACAATAAGCATTATTTGATTTTAATATAGAAACATCTTTTACTAAAGATGTACCAGAATCATTATATAAATACCAATTATTACGTGTTTTTGAATAAGCTGTATAATGTCCTCCATGAATATTTCCACTATGATTACATATACCCATTAAATCATATACATAACTATTTTTATTATAACCTATCACATATTCAGAGAGATCCAAATCATTTAATGGAAAATCTACTAAAATATTATTTTTATTATAATTAAAAAATCGTTGCAATACAATTACTAAAACTGTTGGAAAATTCCATACATGATGTATCTTTTTTGCGTTTTCTTTTTTATCATCTAGATAACAAACATCTTCGAAATTATTCTTAATACAATCTATTAATTTTATAGTCAAATTATTCTTATTTTTTTCAGGTAAATATAATCCTAACTGACAATGCCATGATAATATTTGACTTGAAATTTTATTACTACTATTTACAATTTGTTCTACTTGAATAAAATAGAATACATCATATATTTCTGAATATTCCTTCTCTAAAGATTTTTTTTTGAAGTCATAACATTTTATTGCTAAATCATCTAATTCTCCTTCCGATGTTCCGTTTATATTCATTAATACTTCACGTTTTAAATCATCATGAAATACATCGAATAAAAATATTAATAATTCTGAACAATCGTTTTGACTATATCCTGTTAATACTTTATTTTTATACTTTACAGCATATAGCTGTAATTTATTGTGGAAATCACGAGGTATTATTACACCTGTTTTACTACGCGACTCATTATATAAATTATTAAATGATTTTAATAAATTATCTTTTCTATTACCTGAGAATACGATATTAAATTCATCAATATCTATTAATACTTGTAATAAGGAATTCATGAAACATGTATTACCTAAATTTGCGAATCCTGGTCTAGACATAATATTATTATCATAATAATTTTAAATAGAATTAATATAAATATTATATTATATATAATATAGATATGCCTGAAAATATACCCGAAAATATAAATGATATATTTTTGTTATATGTTACCCACACAAGTAATGTACAGAGAAGAATGCAAACAATGTTAGATGTAACAATCGCGCAAGAAAATATAATGACGGAATTAATGAATATAATATTAAATAATCAAAGGCAAGCAACTACAACAAATAATGTATCAGATGATATCCAAACATTACAAAATATTATTAATAGACAAGCCAGAAGACAATCAACTAGACAATCAACAATGCCAACCACACCAACAACACAACAGCCTATTGGAAGAGAATCAAATAATACTCAAACTTTTAATCCATTTTCATTTAATAGATTTAATCATCCTCGTACTGAATCATTATTTACATTTCCTCGAATGAATGGAAATATTCAAAATAGATGGAATGGAATGATAAATAGAATGAATGCACAAGACAATAATGATTTTTTAACACCAGTTATTGTTAGACCTACTCAATCACAAATTAATAGAGCAACTAGAATGGTTAATTATAGTTCTATTGTTAATCCATCAAATACCAGATGTCCCATTAGTTTAGTATCTTTTGAGGAAGAAGATGAAGTTATGCAAATTAGAGAATGCGGACATTTATTTATTAGAGATGAATTAATGAACTGGTTCGAACAAAATGTAAGATGTCCGTTATGTAGATATGATATTCGTACTTATATTCCTAGTAGAAACAATTCAACTAGTGATTTATTTAATGGAATAAATTTAGAAAATATTCCCAGTTTTTCGTCAGATAGTTCTAATAGCGCACCTATTACTCCTAGAAATAATACTCCTCAACCAATACCAAATAATACACAATCATTATTGAATACAAATACAAATGCAAATGCAAATGCAAATGCAAATTTATTATTAGATGAAAACTTTGTAAGAAATACAATAAATAATGATCCTGAAATACAACAAATGATTAATAATATACAAAACACTTTATTTTCAACCGTAAGTAATATGAATAGTGGAATAGATACTACCGTTCGAACCGAAGTAGGTTATATAGATTCTAATGGAAGATACAATATTTTTAGTAATAATTCACTTATACCATCCGCAAATAATAATTCACCAACTACAAATAACAATTCACCAACTACAAATAACAATTCACCAACTACAAATAACAACATACCAACAAATCAGACATATCAAATACCTACATTACAACCTCGGCCTACTACACGTAATCCATCAAGACCTACTAGTCTTGTTCAACAAGATGTTACACATGTTACTAGATTAGTAGAATCAAATAATAATGAAAATATTGATGAAAATAATAATGAAAATATTGATGAAAATAATAATGAAAATAATAATTAAAGATAATTTAGGTAATTTAAGTAATGAGAACAAGATCATATTATAAGAAACAAAATGAAATAAAAACAACTCATAAATATAACTATATGGAACTAATAAAAAATATTTATAATTATAATAAAATATTAGTAAATACTACACTAATATATGCTGCATGGATAACTATACATTATACTTCCTCACATTTATATAGCACATACTGTACCAATTTATCTTTATGGGGATTTATAACATCACCTATTATTGTTACAACACCTGTATGTAGAGGATTAAGTTGGATAATATATACTGGTTCCGAAAAAATATTTAATATGTGGAATGTAGGAGGCACACTTATTTTAAATTATATTTCATCATAAATAATTTTATATATTTTTTTAAAATTATTTATTAATTTCATTCTTCTTCTGGTTCTTTTTCTTCTTCTTTATTTTCTTCTTTATTTTCTTCTTTCTTTCTTTCTTCTTTCTTTTCTTCTACTGGTTTCTTTCCTTCTGTGTTATCTCCTTCTTCTTTCTTTCTTTCTTCTTTCTTTCCTTCTGCGTTATCTCCTTCTTCTTTTTCTTCTCCTTCTCCTTCTTTTTCTTCTTCTTCTTCTTCATCTATTTTTTCTCGTTTAAACATATTACTATATTTATCACTCTTTACGGGAACATAATAACTTCGTAATATTGGAGGTCTATTTGACACACCAACATCATCTCTATCCTTTACATCATTATCATCTATGTTTTTACCTTTTATTGCAGTTTTAATCTTTTCTTCATTCTCTGATGCAACAAACTTAGAATTATCTCCTACAGCAGTATGGCTTACATACTGATTTTTAATTTCTGCTTTACCATCTTTATTATATTCGGCGTATAATTGGTGTGAATAACTAATATTATCATCTGTTTTAGGATTATTAGTTAATAATACAATTGGATTTTTTCGATTTTTTTCGTCACCTGCATTAAATGCTTTTTCCTTTTCTTTCTCTATTTTTTCCCTAGTTAAACTATATTTATCAATTATTAATTGTAAAGGATGTTTCTTTAATATTTTAGCTTCTACATCGGGTAACGTATCATTTATATATCTTTGTTTTTGTGTTTCTAATTCATCTAATTTTCCTTCATCATCATCTAGAGAGAGAGTTAAAAATTTATTCATTAATACTTGTTTGTTATATTCTGGTATTCCATTTAAAAAAGTTACAAGATCACTTGTACCTCTTGCATTACTAATTGCTACTTTACCTTTATTAAAAGTTTTTTTAATTTTATCTTTTATTCCAAAATTTATACCACCTTTACGTGTATGTCTATTTTTTTTTCTATTATTTTTAATTGATCGCTTATTCTTTTTATTTCTATTTCGTTTTGTCTTAAGTTTTGATTTATATTTTTTAATACTATGTTTTGTCATATATAATATTTATATATTTTTATTCTTTAATTATTTCTTCTTCTTTAACCTTTTTGACCAATTTAATTTTTGATAGCTTTTTTTCTCTATTTTCTTTTACTTTTTCTTGTTTTAGTTTTTCTTTTTCTTCTTTAAGAATTTGTTTCTGTCTATCCTTTTCTAATTTAATTTTTTCCTTCTCTATATCTTTTTCTCGTTTTATACGTAGCTTTTCTATTTCCTTTTCACGTTTTTCTTTTTCTCTTAATTGTGTTTTTTCTTGCTTTTCAACTTCCTTTTGTCTTGCCAAAATTTTACGTTGTTCTAATTTTTCAGCTCTAACACGTTCTGCTTCAATTAATTTATCTTCGCGTTGTTTAATTCTTTCTTGTTTCTTACGTTCCTTTTCCTCTTTTTCTTCATTAGGAATTTGATCAATATAATAATCAAACAATAATCGTTTTACTTCTTTTGCACGATAAGCTTCCTTCTTTTTTTCACGTTTTTCACTATCTTCAACCTCATTATGAATTAGTTGTAGATCTTCTTTGATGCGTAATAATTCATCTTCATCATCTGCAACACCTGGTAATTTCTCTAACACAAGTGCAAATAACTGTTGTACTGGTTTCATTACTTGATTTGTAATATAAAATGCGTAATCAATTATTAATTTATTTTCATTAATGTAACTAGGGATTTCTATCTTATCTCCTTGTAATTTACTACCTGATTTATTTACAATATATACATAAGGTATTCTATCGCCAGATGCTGGTTTATTACCTGGATCACGTGCTGCTATTCTATCCGCCAAAACTTTATGCGCAATACGTTTTGGATCTTTATATTTAGATCGTAATGATTTTGAAATAATAAGTTTTTCTATAGGATATTTCTCATCAATCAAATTTTGCAAACAATCTTTCAAAAATCCTACTGCTTTATCAATATTCTTTTCTTTCATTAATATTTCAATAATACCACCGTAAATATCTTTTACAATATTTGCATTATCGCGTCGTTTTAGTACGATTCCCATACTTTTTTGTTGGCATTTGTTTGGATCTGTTTCATATAACATACCAACGTAACGTTTCTTTGATAACAAACAAAATGGCATGAATGTTTTTTCATATTCTAAATCATGTGGTTTCTTCAATGATTTGGACGCTCGCTTACCAACTTCTTGTGCTAATTCAATTGTTGCTTCCAATGCTGGTTTTCCTACAATTTTTTCACCAGTCTCAACATTCTCAAAATTAAAGGTAAAGAATACTGAATCCGTATCACCATATACATAACGGGCACGTGTTCTAACTGTACCAAGGGCTTTTGTTTCACAAATATGATTACCATATTCTTCTTCTATTGTTCGTTTTGCATAAATCAATAGATTACGACCTTTTGCTGTAGTTGATGCTGCTACATCTTTTTCATAGAATGTACTCGTTTTAGCACCACATTGACCATACAATGAATTAGCTGTTAATTTATAACTTAATTGACGCTTATCCAAAACATTTTTCATAAATTCGTCGGATTCTTGAGGAATTAATTTACGTGTTGATTTACGAGCACCAAGTAGTTCTTCCAAGATGGAAGGCATAATTCCTTTCTTTCCATCTTTACGTTGTGCCCATCTACATATCTTATATCCTACTTTCGTTTTAACAGCTGCTGATGCTGCAGATGCGTTTGGATCTTTTATGTATTCATATGTATCATATGTAATATCAACATAATCGTATTCTGGCAAATTATCATAAATAAATTCACCACTATCATTACGTTCTCCATTAATCTTTTGCTCTCCAGTATATTTATCAATAACAATACTTCCTTTTAAATTATATTCTTTACTCCATACTTTCGTATCATGTGATAAATTCTCACTAATCATAGACGAAGGATATAGTGATGCATAATCTACACATGCTACAGGATTGTCTAGATATAGGTCTGATTTGGGATCTAATACAATGGCACCTTCATAACCATCATTAGATCCTCCTTTATTAAGTACAGGCATTAATGTATCTTTTTCACGACATTTTTTTGAGATGAAACTTGTAAGCTTTATACCTTGACCTCTCATAACCAAGAAATCCATAGGAACACTACAAATTTTAGCCATCTCAATAAATCCTGTAATTACATCGATTTTGTTTAACAAATGATGAACAAGGTTGCAATCCTGAATACAATATTTTGCGATTTTTGCACATGACTGTGGTCCTTCATTCGTCATCCTAAAGATATCTTGGGGTGTAACATCATCCTTAACCAACCCCCACTTGACTTTTACAGAAAGATTGGGAGTAATTATACCATCTACTATAAAATAGGCTGCATCGTTACTATTATCAGGTGTTTTGTATAAAACTTCATACTTTGCACCATTATTGTAAAGCTCACTTGAATGACTTATTTCCTCAAAGTTCACAAAGTTACCTTTCTGCAGTCCAGTCATGTTTTTGGTATAAACAAGAGTAGTGTTATCATCCCGATTTTCTATTTGCTTTACTGTATCTCCAATAAATTCTGAAGATACACTATCAAGTTTATAAGAAGTAAGGTTATAATCACGTCTTAAATAATTATATAAATCAATCTGTATACGACCTGCTATTTTAATATATTTTAAGTCGTGCTGACCACTAGCAATAACAATGCTAGA
>MDTG01158216.1_pt1 | contig 13044 bp, 13 predicted proteins | sample 811421 | NCBI WGS metagenome assembly MDTG01 (sample SAMN05326645, study PRJNA326480) | marine metagenome | isolation source: seawater | place: Pacific Ocean: South East | collected 2011
CTTCAGAAGATGTTTTCGTTCACGTTTCTGCCCTTGATGGGCTAACACTCCAAGAGGGTGATAAAGTTGAATATGTAGAAGAGGAAGGAAAAAAAGGAAAGCAAGCTTCGCAAATTTCCCTGTTATAATATACATTAAGACTAATTTAAAGCTTCCCTTGTGGAGGCTTTTTTTATGTCCTTTTTTTTTGAAAAAATCTCTGAATTAAAGACTCTGCTTCACTGGCCATAATCCCCCCGTATACCATAGCCTTTGGATGAGGATCTAAGTAGGCCTGCTTATACCCACGTTTGATATCATTTGCTCCAAAAACAATCTTACTTAGCTGTGACCAATAAATGGCACCCATGCACATCACGCATGGTTCAAGAGTAACATAAAGAATACAATCGCTTAAATATTTTCCGTTTAAATAATTTGCAGCAGAAGTAATGGCTTGCATTTCGGCGTGAGCAGTTACATCATTCAAACGCTCTGTCAAATTGTGTGCTCTGGCAATAATTTTGTTGTCGATAACCACTACAGCTCCCACGGGAACCTCATCAACATCATAGGCTTTTTGCGCTTCTACCAAGGCCTGTTTCATAAAATAATAGTCGTCAAACATTTTCACGAGTTGAAAATACAAAACCCTTCCAGCAAGTACAAGCGAAACTTTATCTTTGTAAATTGAACAAACCATTAACGAACTATAATGAGCGGGAAAAAAAGACTCTTCCTTCTTGATGCGTACGCCCTAATCTTTAGAGGTTATTACGCCTTTATTAAAAACCCAAGGATCAACTCCAAAGGGATGAACACCTCGGCCATCATGGGCTTTATGAATTCACTTTTGGACCTAATCAACCGTGAAAAGCCTGACCACTTGGCGGTTTGTTTTGACAAAGGGGGTTCTAGGGAAAGGACGGAGATGTTCACTGAATATAAGGCCAATCGGGATGAAACTCCCGAGGCCATTGTCATTGCAGTTCCGTACATACAAAGAATCCTAGATTCAATGCATATTCCAGTTGTGGTAAGGGAGGGGTTTGAAGCCGATGATATCATTGGAACCATAGCTAAACAAGCTGAAAAAGAAGATTACCAAACCTTTATGGTAACCCCCGACAAGGATTTTGCACAACTGGTTTCCGAAAACATATTCATGTACCGCCCGGCTCGCATGGGAAACGGGATTGAAATATGGGGAGTTCCAGAAGTTCGAGAAAAGTTTGAAATCGAAAGGCCAGAGCAAGTCATAGATTACTTGGGAATGATGGGGGACAGTGTAGACAACATTCCTGGACTGCCAGGGGTAGGAGATAAAACGGCCAAAAAGTTCATCAAGCAATTTGGCAGTATGGAAAACCTCCTCGACAACCTTGATCAAGTTCAGGGTAAACTCAAAGAAAAAATTGAGTCAAACAAAAATTTGGGTGTGCTGTCCAAAAAACTGGCGACAATTAATACAGATGTTCCTGTAAAATTCAAAGAAAAGGATTTCAAGCTTTCTAATCCCGACATGCAATCCGCTAATGCCATTTTTGAAGAACTGGAATTCAGAAGGATAAGAGAAAACTTTAAAAGGATTTTCTCAATAAATATCAAATCAAGCTCCAGAATAATAACCACACCAGCTCAGGCTGAACCTTCTCCTACTGCCCAATTTGACCTATTTAATCCTCCTCCTGGACAAGGAACCGTTGTTTCCGAATCTTCAAGAAATAACCAAAAATCTGTCAACCACCAATACCAGTTTGTGAATAGTCCTGCTGGAAGATTCCTATTGCTTGAAAAATTACTTCAGCAAAACAGCGTTTGTTTTGACACCGAAACAACAGGGTTGGATGCGTTGCAAGCTGAATTGGTCGGAATTGCTTTTAGTTGGGAAAAACAAAAAGGCTACTACCTCGCGCTTCCCCATGAACAAGGGGAAACTCAGGTCATCATCGATGCTTTTCGTCCATTTTTTGAAAATAGCCAAATCGAAAAAATCGGTCATAACCTGAAATACGATCTCAAAGTTTTGCTAAAATACAACCTCAGGGTCGCTGGACCGCTTTTTGACACTATGATTGCCCACTACCTCATCAATCCCGATATGCAACACAATATGGACATTTTAGCAGAAACCTATCTCAATTACAGTCCACAATCTATCACCGAATTAATCGGGAAAAAAGGGAAGAATCAACGCAATATGCGCGACTTGCCTTTTGACCAACAAACTCAATATGCCGTTGAAGACACTGATATCACCTTACAACTCAAATATCATTTTGAAAAGGAATTAGCAGAAGCCCATACCACCAAACTTTTTAAAACGTTAGAACTTCCCTTATTAGAGGTATTGACTAAAATGGAAGCAGAGGGGATCAATCTCAATGTGAATTTCCTGAATGAAATGTCCAAAACACTCACTTCCGACATTGATATTTTGGAAAAAAATATTTTTAAGGAGGTTGGAGAAGTTTTTAATCTCGCCTCACCAAAACAGTTGGGAGTAATTCTGTTTGAAAAGCTTAAACTGGTAAACAAACCCAAAAAAACTAAAACTGGGCAGTACTCCACTGCAGAGGATATCCTCTCCTATTTGGCCAAGGACCACGCCATTGTGGCCAAAATTTTGGAGTGGCGCTCCCTACAAAAATTGGAAAACACTTATGTTTCAGCTTTGCCTAACGACCTAAACCCTCATACCCAAAGGATTCATACGGTTTTCAACCAAGCAGTTGCAGCCACCGGTCGATTAAGCAGTAACAATCCAAACCTGCAAAACATCCCCATCCGCACCCTAAGAGGGCAAGAGGTAAGAAAAGCTTTTATCCCAAGAGATGACCATCATATCCTCATGGCTGCTGATTACTCTCAGATTGAGCTGCGGATCATCGCTGCTTTGAGCAAAGACCCTTCTATGGTCATGGCTTTTCAAAATAACGAAGACATACATGCTGCTACCGCCGCCAGGGTCTTTGATGTAAAAATAAAGGAAGTAACCCGAGAGCAAAGGAGCAATGCCAAAACAGTAAACTTTGGAATAATTTATGGAGTTTCGGCCTTTGGTTTAAGTCAGCAGACCAGCCTGAACCGATCCGAGTCTAAAGAACTGATTGACACCTATCATGCTAGCTATCCTCAGCTAAAACAATACATTGCTGACCAAGTAAACTTTGCCCGTGAACACGGTTATGTTTCTACAGTACTTGGTCGCCGCCGTTATTTAAAAGACATTAACTCCCAAAATGGAGTGGTCAGAGGTGCTGCTGAACGCAATGCGGTCAATGCTCCCATTCAAGGAAGTGCTGCCGATATCATCAAACTGGCCATGATCAAAATTCACCAAAAAATTAAAACCGAAAATTGGAAGTCCAAAATGCTATTACAAGTCCATGATGAATTAGTCTTCGACGTACTTAAAAGTGAAAAAGAAGGATTTGAAAAAATGGTTAAAACAGAAATGGAAAAGGCTTTTGATATCGGACTACCTCTAATAGTAGATATAGGCTTTGGACTTAATTGGTTAGAGGCGCATTCACCATAGGATGATTTATAGTGGAGGTCTAAAGCACCTAAAAACTTCAAAAATAGAGTGTTGGTTTTGGGTAGACTAGATTAGTTTGTTAATGAATGATCTCTCCATGATCATCTAAAATCAAAATTCTATTGAACTTCAAGACCATTAAATTGGTGAAAGGTCAAAAAACATTAGTTCACTAATAAAAAGGTCAAAATACTTTTACAGAAAACGGAATAATTGTAGATTTGCAGCCCTTAAAAGGGTTTTTAAAAAAATTTAATTGTGGATACATTGAGTTACAAGACCATTTCGGCCAACGCTAAAACTGTTGACAAGCAGTGGGTTTTGGTAGATGCCGATAGCGTTCCGCTAGGAAGAATTGCCTCTATTGTGGCCCTTCACATTCGTGGGAAACATAAAACCAATTATACCCCCCATGTTGACTGTGGCGACAACGTTATTGTTATAAACGCAGATAAAGTAAGTCTGTCGGGAAATAAGTGGAAACAAAAACAATATATCCGCCACACTGGATATCCTAGTGGACAAAGATCACTTAACGCAGAGCAGTTGAATGCTAAAGGCCCTGAGCGTTTGATCGAAAATGCCGTAAGAGGGATGTTACCAAAAAATAAATTGGGAGCAGCTTTGTTTAGAAATCTAAAGGTATTTGTTGGTTGTGAGCACAACCACGAGGCCCAAAAACCCAAGACCATTAATATTAAAGAACATATATAAATGGAAGTAATTCATACTATTGGTAGAAGAAAAACCTCAGTTGCCCGTTTATACGTTTCCAAAGGAAAAGGTGTAATTACGGTCAACAAAAAGAATTATACCGATTTTTTTCCTACTGCGACTTTACAATACAAAATCATCCAACCGCTTTCATTGACTGAAAACGAAGGTAATTATGACCTCAGAGTGACGGTTAAAGGTGGCGGTTACAACGGTCAGGCGGAAGCGGTAAGACTTGCTATTTCAAGAGCCTTGTGTGAAATTGATGAGGAAAATAGGACGGTTCTCAAGCCAGAAGGGCTTCTGACCCGTGATCCAAGGATGGTCGAGCGGAAAAAATTTGGTCAGAAAAAAGCAAGGAAAAAATATCAATTCTCTAAACGTTAATTGCGTTTTAGAGTTGGATAAGTTCATTTAATTAAACCCTGTTGCTTGAACCGCTATGGCGGGAATCAGTTTAGCATCTAAATAAACTAAAAAGTTTATTGCTACTATCAAGAGAACGTAAACTAAAACTATGGCACAAACCAACGTAAAAGACCTGCTATCTGCAGGCGTCCATTTTGGACATCTTACCCGAAAATGGAATCCCAACATGGCTCCATACATTTATATGGAGCGAAATGGAATACACATCATAAGCCTCTATAAGACAGTGGCCAAGATCGAAGAAGCCTCAAAGGCTTTGAAAAAAATTGCTATCTCTGGTAGAAAAGTCCTTTTTGTAGCAACAAAAAAACAAGCGAAAGACATTGTAGCCGAATCGGCTCAAAAAATTAAAATGCCTTATATCACTGAACGCTGGCCAGGGGGAATGCTAACTAATTTTGTCACCATCCGTAAAGCCGTAAAGAAAATGGCCTCCATCGACCGAATGAAAAAGGACGGTACTTTTGAAACCCTTTCCAAAAAGGAAAAACTTCAAGTCGACCGACTGAGAGCAAAATTGGAGAAAAACCTTGGTTCAATAAACGACATGACGCGTTTGCCTGGTGCACTTTTTGTAGTGGACATTAAAAGAGAACATATTGCAATAAAGGAGGCGCAAAAGCTAAAAATTCCGATTTTTGCTATGGTAGATACTAATTCTGATCCCAGAAAGGTGGACTTTGTTATTCCTGCAAACGACGATGCGACAAAGTCTATCGATAAGATCATGTCTTTGATGGTTCAGGCTATTGAGGAAGGCCTTCAAGAAAGGAGAAATGAAAAAGAATCATTAGAACAAGTAGAAACAGAAGGAACTCTGGAAACTAAAAACCCCAAGGCTAATCCTGAAGCATTTATTGCTGAGCAGGAAAAAGAAATTCCTACCGTTCAGGATAAAAAAGAAGAAACCCCAGCCCCAGAAACTCAACCCTCTGAAGACGAATCGGCTGAGACTGATAGTGAAAAGACTAATTAGCCTATACATTTAGCATGAAAATTACAGCAGCAGAAGTTAATAAACTACGCAAGTCCACCGGAGCAGGTATGATGGACTGTAAAAAAGCATTGGTAGAAGCCGAAGGCGATTTTGATAAAGCAGTTGAGAACCTGAGAAAAAAAGGGCAGAAAATAGCTGCCAATCGTGCCGATAGAGAATCCTCAGAAGGTGCTGCCTTGGCGAAAGTAAACGATGATAACACTACCGGTGTTTTATTGTCTGTCAATTGTGAAACTGATTTTGTCGCCAAGAATGATTCATATCAGGAACTGGCCCATGCTCTTGCAGATCACGCTCTTAGTTTTGAATCCAAAGAAGATTTTCTGTCAAGCGAATTTCTAGGGATTACAGTAGCCGAAAAATTAACCGAACAAACCGGAATCATTGGTGAAAAAATTGAAATCGGTAGATTCAGTAAACTCTCTGCTCCTTATGTAGGGTCTTACATCCATGCCGGTAATAAGATTGCCACTTTGGTCGGTCTTTCGCGTATTGTTGACAATGCCGGAGAGATCGCTAAAAATGTAGCCATGCAAGCCGCCGCAATGAATCCCATTGCCCTTAACGAGGATAATGTAGATGCTAGTATAGTAGAAAAAGAAATCGAGATTGCAAAAGACCAATTACGTCAAGAAGGCAAGCCAGAGGCCATGCTAGAAAATATTGCCAAAGGGAAAATCAAGCGTTTCTTTAAAGACAACACCTTGGTCAATCAAGCCTATATAAAAGACGGTAAGATTTCTGTGTCCGACTATGTTAAATCTGCTGATTCAGATTTGGAGGTAACAGGATTTAAGCGTATTGCCTTGGGATAAAAAAACAATCAAGCCAAATTATAAAAGTACTTCCTTTAGAGGTGCTTATTTTATAAACACTTAACTTGTGGTATGGCGAACAATTATAAGAGATGCCCTTGGTGCGAAGGAGATGCATTGTACGAACAATACCACGACCAGGAGTGGGGTGTCCCCATTTTTGACGACCTAAAATTGTTCGAGTTTCTTACTTTAGAAACCTTCCAGGCAGGACTGAGTTGGATTACGATATTGCGAAAAAGAGAAAATTTTAAAATAGCTTTTGATGAGTTTGATTATCAAAAAGTGGCTCGCTATGGGGATGAAAAAATAAAAGCTTTGTTGAATTTCCAAGGCATTATCAGAAACAAACAAAAAATTAAAGCTGCGGTAAACAACGCCCAATGTTTTATTTCTATGCGACAAAAACACGGAACCTTTTCCCAATACATATGGGGTTTTGTCGGTGGAAAACCCCTACAAAATAGTTTTAAATCCCTAGAAGAAATCCCTACGAATACAGAGCTTTCTGAGAAAATAAGTAAAGATTTAAAGCAAAACGGTTTTCGGTTTTTAGGCCCCACAGTGATTTACGCCCAAATGCAGGCTATGGGAATGGTCAATGACCATTTGCTGGATTGCTATCGTTATGGGGAATTAAGCTATTGATCTAGAAAGGCAAATCGTCATCCGGCCCATCGGCAGAGTTATCTGCAGGTTCAAAAGGAGGCGGTGGCGGCATTGGGGGTATTTCAGAATTTAAGGATGCTTCAATGCGCCATCCCTGAACGGAGTTAAAATACTTGGTCTCACCCTCTGGATTGACCCATTCTCGACCCCTAAGGTTAATTCCTATTTTTACATTTTGGCCCATCTGAAAAGCATTGAGCAAATCGCATTTATCTTGAATAAATTCTACCAGAATGTGTTGAGGATATTGCTCCTCTGTCGTAATTACAACCTCTCTTTTCCTAAACCCATTATTGCCATACGTTTTGGTTTCATCCAACCATTTTATTTTTCCGGATACTTCCATATTGCGAATTTTAATATTAGGGCAAATTTATAAAAAGTTTTGACCGAAAAAGGTTGGAATGCTTTTCTTTTATTTACAGTATCTTAGCTTTATCTAATACTGCATCCGGTGCTTGGTTTCATCAAAAAAAACAAGAACAACAGTTGGCTTTTAGGGGCCTTTTTGATCGTTGCCTTGATTTTGTGGAACACCAATATCTTATTTCAAAAACTTAAAAAAGAAGAGCGAGCCAAAATGGAGCTATGGGGAATGGCTCAAAAAGAGTTGGTTGAAAACAGCACTGTCAACAATCTTACTTTTCAAGTATTACAACAGACCTGGATCAATCCCATGATTCAAGTTGACGAGCAAGGTAAAATCATTGGACATAGAAACATCGACTGGAATCCACGATCTGAGGATTCTTTATTGATTTATAAAAGATTAGAAAAAATCAAAAGAGAAAATCAGCCCATTTTGATTCAATATCAAGACAGTTTGTCCAACATAAATCAAAAATTGTATTACGGAGATTCAGTGCTTCTCAAAAAGCTACAGTATTATCCACTGGCCTTATTATTGATTATTTTTCTTTTTGGGGCTGTATTGTACTTCATTTTTAAGACCTCGAAAATTTCGGAGCAAAACCGACTTTGGGCGGCTATGGCCAAGGAAACTGCTCATCAAATTGGGACACCACTCACTTCCATGATAGGATGGATCACCCTTCTCAAAGAAAAAGAGAAGAGTGAGGCATTGAACGAAATGGAAAAAGACATAGAGCGGTTGCAGGTCATCACTGACCGTTTTTCTAAGGTGGGTTCCTTACCTGAATTACAACCCGCTGATATCGTTGGGGAAAGCAAAAAAACATTACAATATTTAGAAAAAAGAAGCTCTGACTTGATAACTTTTAAAAGTGAGCTCCCCCAAAAGAAAATACTCCTTCCGCTGAATCCCCAACTCTTTAGCTGGACACTGGAAAACCTAATCAAAAATGGTATAGATGCAATGAAAGGCAAGGGAAGCATGACGCTCCACTTTATCGAAGAACCGCAAACGGTCAGCCTACTGATTAGTGATACTGGGTCGGGAATCAAAAAAGAGAACTTTAAAAAAATTTTTAGCCCTGGTTTTACGTCCAAAAAGCGCGGGTGGGGTCTTGGGCTCTCTTTAGCTAAACGAATCATCACAGACTACCACAAGGGAAAAATAAGCGTTAAAACTTCTGAATTGGGAAAGGGGACAACCTTTGAGATCATATTAAAGAAAAAGACTTAGAGACAATCCTGAATCTTTACAGCCGTAGCTTGGAACTCCTCGGATGTGAGACTGACTTTCTTTTGAAAGGTTGCGTCTTCCATGGCTTGGAGGGGGATCAAATGGACATGAACATGTGGGACTTCCAAACCGATAACGCTCATCCCTACCCTCTTGCAGGGAATTGCCTTGCCTATGGCCAATGCGACTTTTCTTGAAAATTGCATCAGCAAGTTGTAGTCTTTCTCTGACAGCTCAAAGATTTTATTTACCTCTTTTTTGGTTACGCAAAGCGTGTGTCCTAAAGCATTGGGATTAATGTCTAAAAATGCATAACAGTTTTCATCTTCGTAGATTTTGTAGGAAGGAATTTCTCCGTCAATGATTTTTGAAAAAACACCCCCCATCTTCAGTCGCGACTAATGGAGACTACTTCCAACTCTATTGTACCACTGGGTACAATGATCTGTGCTATTTCTCCTTGCTTTTTTCCCAACAAGCCTTTACCTATAGGAGAATCGACAGAAATTTTACCTGTTTTCAGATCGGCTTCGCTTTGGGCGACAAGTTTGTACTTCATTTTGGCTCCATTGTTTTTATTATTTACTTCAACAGTAGAATGCACCAATACTTTTGAGGTGTCAAGCTGGGATTCGTCAATTAGTCTTGCGTTAGAGAGGGTGGCCTCCATTTTTGAAATTTGCAACTCCAAAAGGCCTTGCGCTTCCTTAGCAGCATCATACTCAGCATTTTCACTGAGGTCTCCTTTATCCCTTGCCTCTGCAATGGCCTGAGATGCTTTGGGACGCTCTACATCCTTAAGATTATTTAGTTCATCCCTAAGCTTTTTCAAACCTTCTTCTGTGTAATAAGATACTTTACTCACTTTTTCGTTAATTTATATAAACAAATGATTCCATTTGTAATACAACTAATATCAAAGATAAGGAATTGAGCGTTTTTGATAAAACTTTCTTTTTTAAATGCATTTTGCTACTGCTGTTGGTTCTATACAGTTGTGGTAAGGATAAAATTGATCGAAACCCTTATTTATCTTTTATAAAGTTCAATATTAACCTTAATCTTAACTTGCCCACTTATAACAATTTGATGTATGCCGGAGGTGGACTTAGTATTCGTCAGGGAGGAATCAATGGACTCTTGGTATTTAACCTCAACGGAAATGATTTTTTAGCCTGGGAAGCCAGCTGTCCTAACCATCCCATTAGAGATTGCTCAAATCTCTCCATTACAGGTGTTTTGGCAGAGTGTTCTTGTGAAGGATTTGAATACAGTTTGGCCACAGGCCAACTACTCAACCCCAAAGAAAGTACCAAAAATCCCTATCCAATGCTGTTTTACAACGTAAGGCGTTCGGGTAATACGCTCACTATTTCCAACTAAATCCCCTATCGATGAAAAAATTGATCTTTTTGCTATTTTTTGTAGCTTCTATTTCCCTGCATGGCCAGCTTTTAAAATTGGATTACCGTTCTAAGGTCAAAAAAGAACGCTCATTTAAGATTGGCCTTTTTAAACAATTCATGGGAGGTATTACTACTTTAGGACATGTTGACCTGAGTAGTGAAGTGATAAACATCAACTTCAGTGGCTCAAGTGGTTTTGTCGGTGGCCTTTCTTTTGCTGGGACAACAAACGTATTTCTTGGCAATAAAGACGATAAAAAAAATAACCTTTCCTCTTTATTGAATCCTTTGGGAGGAATCAATGGAAGTTTATACTTTCAATTTCCATTACAGGAAAAAGAAAAAAGTAGCCTGAAAGTCAACTCCCGTATGGGGCTCAAATGGATTGAGGGTTCCCCAATCAGGGGGTTTGAAAATTCCTTTATAAGCATCTATGGAATGCTTGGAGGGTCCTATCAGCGATTACTTTTTGAAGACGCCCCTGAAAATCAAAGAATCGATTTTTGGATTTACCCCCACTTGATAGCAAACCAAATGGGTAAAAAAGACATTGAACTTTTTTTTAATAACGAATTGAAGTCTCTCAGTTATGGATACGGACTGCAAATCGGTGTGGAATTCAATCGAAAAATACGATTGGTTTTACTGACCAATCAATTCGTAAATACCCTAGCCCCAGAGTCTTTAGGGATTTCCCTACTTCGTTTTACATTGGTCTACCACTTTTAGAATCTCAAACTGAGTCCCGCCAAAAAGTTAAACTGAGCCTGAGGATAGTATCCTGCACCCTCAAATGTCTTAACTACTCCTGGTAAAGAATAGTCGTCGTCGAAAGTATAGAAATAACCATTGGAAACGTATTTTGTTGCCAAAAGGTTGTTCAATAATAATGAAATATTGATTTCTTTAAACAGGCTTTTTGGAAGAATGCGGTAGTTGATATTTAGATCAGATACGGTATATGCCTCCAGCTTAGAAGTTTCAGAATCGATATTTCCCATGTATTGCTCACCTACATGTTTTGTGAACAAGGCAATTTTCCAGTGCGCTGATGGCTGAAAAGTAATAATATTTCCAGCCACTAAATCGGGAGAAAAGGAAAGGCGGGTATCCCCTAAAGCAGTCAAAACCCCATCGCGTTTAAAATAAAAATCTTGATTTCGATTGCGACTGAGTGTAAGATTGGGTTGCCAAGTCCAACGATTACAAAGATCAAAAATCCCTTCGATTTCTATACCCATTCGACTGCTTTTACCTATATTTTCTCTGATGGGCATTCCGACATCATCCAATGCACCAGTCAGGGCCAATTGATTGGTGTAATCCATAGCATAAATGTTGACCAATAGGATGGCTTTTTCTTTATTAAAACGCCATCCCAACTCGAAGTCATTTAGCTCTTCGGGTTTGGGATTTCCATTTTCAAAGTCAGCCCGGCTGGGTTCTCTGTGTGCTTTGGCAAAAGAAAAATAAAATTTATTATTGGGGTTGAAGTTGAAAACCAACCCAGCTTTGGGATTAAAAAATCCATAATTTTCGTCTATATTGATGGGTGTTGGACCTTTTAGATATCCATCGGAGGTGTAGCTTATGCTGCGAAATTGTATATCCAAATAGCCTGAAATACGGTCGCTCAATCGATAGTTGAATTTAGCGTAAGCATTGGCTTCTTTTTTATTTCCTTGATTTTCGTAAAAACGATGCCTAGGCAAAACGCCTAGAGCGTAATGGGCAAAAATTAACTCCCCAAAATGATCGCCCACATAGCTACTACAGAGTAAGCCCAAGCTCCATTCCGTAATTCCTTTTTGTCTGTTTAGGGACATCGTTGCCACATAGTAATCATTGTCCAGCCATTTGCGGACGATATTTTCGGTATTATCAAAAGTAGATCCTTCAATATTGATGGGTTTGAGTCCCAGATAACTAAAGTCATTGTAGGAGGAAAAATTGACATTTTGTTCGAACCACAAGTCTTTGTATTCCTCATAATAACCTCTACCGTAGGTATAATTAAGCCCCAAAGACAAACTGGTATGGGGGTCGATCTTTTGATTCCAATGGAATTGATAGTGGTCCTGGCGGTAATTATCCACTTGGTTGTCGTAATGTCCTTCCAAATTTCCATTATCGTCATAAATCTCTCCAGCAGGATTATATCTGCGGTTGGTCGCCAAAGTATTAGCATCCAAACCAAACCAAGATTGGTATGTGATCTCATATCCTCCAAAAACAAGGGCTTTGATCAGCGTATTCTCATCTTGAAAAGCAGCTTGTAAGAAGTAGGATTTTAAATCTGAACTGGCTCGTTCTACATAGCCATCAGAAGTAATCTTTGACATCCTTCCTGAAATTTCGAAATGATTATTGAGTAATCCGGTAGAGAACTTCAAAGTGTTTTTTAAGGAATTAAAACTTCCCACCGTATTGGCAATTTCTGCATAGGCCTTTTGAGACACCTCATCGGTGAGCAAATTTATACTAGCACCAAAGGCTCCGGAACCGTTGGTGGAAGTCCCTACCCCTCTTTGTATCTGGAGGGAGGAAACAGAGGAAGTAAAATCGGGCATATTGACCCAATAGACCCCTTGACTTTCGGCATCGTTATAGGGAATACCATTGATTGTTACATTGACTCGGGTAGCATCACTCCCCCTAACTCTGATTCCAGTATAACCAATTCCTGCTCCAGCATCGCTAGTGGTGACTACTCCTGGGAGATAATTGAGCATGATGGGCAGGTCTTGCCCCAGGTTTCTGGAGGCTAGCTCTTCCTTATCTAAATTGGAAAAAGAAAAAGGCTGGTCTTCGTCGATACGTAGTCCGGCGAGTTTTACTTCTTCTAACTGAATTTCAGGAATACTGTCTTCAACAGCAGTAGTTTGTGC
>MDTG01326439.1_pt1 | contig 13043 bp, 12 predicted proteins | sample 811421 | NCBI WGS metagenome assembly MDTG01 (sample SAMN05326645, study PRJNA326480) | marine metagenome | isolation source: seawater | place: Pacific Ocean: South East | collected 2011
AGGTTTAATGAAAAATAAACTTAAAGTTTTAGGAATAATTCCAGCTAGATTAGCAGCCTCTAGATTTCCGAATAAGCCTTTAAAAAAAATTATAAATTTAACCATGTTGGAGCATGTTTATGAAAGAGCTAAATTAGCAAAAAATTTAGATTATCTTACAATTGCTACTTGCGATAAAAAAATTTTTAATTTTTCAAAAAAAAAAAATTATAATGTAATTATGACCTCTAAAAAACATGTTCGTGCACTTGATAGAGTTTATGAGGCATTAAAAAAATTAACTAACAAACTTAAACTTAATAAAAATGACTTAACAATTTCTATTCAAGCTGATGAACCAATGTTAGACCCAAAAATGATTGATAAATCTTTAATATTTTTAAAAAGGAATAAAAAAGCGAAGTGTACAATTTTAGGAATGAAAATTGAAAATAAAGAGCAGTTTTACGATAAAAATATTTTAAAAATTGTTCATAATTTAAACGATGAAGTAATGTACACAAGCAGATCTCCAATCCCATATTGTAAAAAATTTTCAAAGAAGATGAGTATTAGAAGAATTTACGGAATTTTTGCTTTTAGAAATTATTTTTTAAAAAAATTTTATCATACGAAACCATCTCCTCTAGAATTATCTGAGGCGTGTGATTCAAACAGAATTTGCGATAATGGAGGTGGACAATTTGTAGTCAAATATAATTACTTTAATTCATTCTCTGTGGATACTAAAAATGATTTAAAAAAAGTAAAAAAATTTATAATTAAGGACAAAATTTTTAAAAAGCATAATTTCTAATATGAGTTTATTATCAGTAGGTGTTATTGGGTATGGTGTAGTAGGAAAAAGGAGAATTCAATATATTTTAAATAATAAAAAATTGAAATTAAAATATGTTTCAGATGTAAAGTTCCGAAAAAATTATGCGAAAAAGAAAATACTTTTTTTTAAAAATTATATTGATCTTATAAAAAAAAAACCAAATTTAGTATTTGTAACTTTGCCAAATTATCTGGCTCCTCAAGTTACAAAATTGTGCTTAAAGAACAAAATCCATGTCTTTTGTGAAAAACCACCTGGGAGAAATGTAGCAGATATTAAATCAGTAATTAATCAAGAAAAACTTAATAAGAGAGTAAAGCTTATGTATGGATTTAATCATAGATATCATGGTTCCATTAAAAAGGCGAAAAAAATTATAGAGGGGAAAACATTAGGAAAAATTTTAAATGTAAGAGGGGTTTATGGTAAAAGTAAAATAGTGACTTTTGAAAAAAATGAATGGAGATCTTCAAGATCAAAAGCAGGTGGTGGTATATTATTAGATCAAGGTATCCACATGTTGGATCTGATATTTTTTTTTGCAGGTAAGTTTAATAAATTTAAATCATTTATATCTAATAAATACTGGAAATACGATGTTGAGGACAGCGCTTTTGCTTTGATGAGAAATAAATCTGGAATTATAGCTTCCATACATTCAACAGCAACCCAGTGGAAGCATAAATTCAACATTGAAATTACTTTTGAAAAAGCTACTTTAATACTTTCTGGAATTTTGTCTGGTTCTAAATCTTACGGGCAAGAAAAACTGATTATTTTGAATAAAAAAAACGAAAAATTTTTTAAAAAAACATTTCGATATTACAAAGATAATTCCTGGAAAGAGGAGATAGCTGAATTTACAAATATAATATTAAATAACAAAAAAGTAATAAATGGTAGTAGTTTTCAAGCTTTAGAAGTAATGAAGATGGTTCAAAATATATATAAAAATGATAAAGAATGGATAAAAAATATTAATGATTAAAAATAAATTTTTTAAAGATAAATTATTAAATTTAAATGAATTTTCAAAAAATTATATAGATTACTTAAATTATATTTTAAAAAAACTTGATAAAAAAAAAATCGAAAAATTCGAGAAACTTTTAGAATCAGCAAGAAAAAAAAGGCAAACCATTTTTATTGCTGGCAACGGTGGTGCAGCTGCAACATCGATTACAATGGCAAATGATTTAGGTTTTGATATTTTAAAAAAAACTAATGTAGAGAAAGCTTTTAAAATACAAAGTTTGAATGACAATCCTTCAGTTCTTACCGCTATTGCTAATGACACTGGTTACGAAAACATCTTTTTAAATCAATTAAAAATATATTATAAATCAGGTGATATCTTAGTTTTATTGTCTGCATCTGGAAACTCCTTAAATTTAGTCAAAGCTTGTAATTGGGTAAATAAAAAAGGTGGAAAAACAATAGGGATTTTAGGATTTGATGGAGGAAAATTGTTAAGAAAATGTGATTTAACTATACACATAAAAACTGAAAAAAATGAATATGGACCTGTCGAAGATGCTCAATTAATTTTAAATCACATTCTTGCTCATTGGTTTCAAAAAAAATACGTTAAGTAATTTTTAATGTCTAATAAAAGCACAATAATCCAGTTGGATGGTATAAAAATTGATTTATTTGAATATATTAATAAAAATTCAGATTTTTTAAAAAAACAATATTTAGAAATAGTGTTAAATATTGGTAATTTGACAATAAACAACCAAACTCTAAGAAACTTATCAGAATATAATGGTCATTCTCTATGGGAGATGTCGCTTATAAACGAAAAAAATATTTATAAAAGTAATTATGTATTCAAAACTATTAAATATTTAGCTTTAAAAAAAATTATTCATGAAAGTTTAAAAAAAAATATCAAAATTTTTTTTCTTGAAAGAGAATTAAAAAATATTCTTAAAAAAGAATTTTATTTTAAAAAAATAATATTTATCAAGTTGGACTCATCATTCAAAAAATATTTCAAAAATATCCTCCTTAAAAGTAAAATATTTAATTATTTTTATTTTCTATATTATTTTATAAAAAATTGTAGTTTCTCAAAGAAAAAAGAATATTTTTTTAAAAAAAAAAAATTTTTAATATTTTCTTATTTTACACACTATGATTTAAATAAATTTTCAAACAAGGTTTTTTATCCAAAGCAATGGACCAATCTGTGGGAAAAAATTGATAAAAATTTAAATTTTATTCAATTATTTTTACCCAATAAAAATTTTAAATTTTTTATTCAAATTAAAAATTACCTGTCTAAGATAAAAATTAAAAACTTAGAGGATAAAAATTTTATTAATAATAATATTTTTTTTGAAGATTATAAATATGTGAGAAAAGATCTTAAAAAGACAAAAATAAAAACCATTTACCCCAAAATAGAAAAGTTATTAAAAAAAGATAAAAATTATAAATATTTTTTTTCTATTAATGAGGAACTCTTTATCTCCTCCTTTTCAGGTTATGTTCTTATGCAAAATTTACTTTGGATAAGGGTCTTTGATAATTTTCTATCAAGAATCCCAAAGCATGATTACGGTATTTTTTTATATGAAAATCAGCCCTGGGAAAAAGCACTCATTACGAGTTGGAAAAAATTTAAGCATGGTCAAATTATAGGATATTCTCACACAACTATAAATTATTGGCATTTAAACTATTTTAATGATCCAAAGTACAACTCATCAAAGGATTTCGAAAAATATAGCCCAAACTTTATTGCTGTATCTAGTGAGATTTCTAAAAAGTTTTTAATCAACCAAATTATTTGTCCAAAAAAAATTGTGGAGGTTGAAGCATTAAGATATTTGTGGATATTGGATAGAAATACAAAATTTGAAGAAAAAGAAAATAAAGAAATTTTATTCTTAGGTGATTATAAGAAATCAACGAATAAAAAACTGATTGATATTTTGAATCAATCAAAGACCAATTTTACAAATCTTGGTTACAATTTAACATTCAAACCCCATCCAGCAAACTTAGTAAAAAATATTAACAATAGTATTCAAGAAACAACTGATGATTTGGAATATTTAGTAGATAGATTTGATTATGTTATTTCATCAAATACCACTTCAGCAATAATTGAAGTTTTAAGCTGTGGTAAAAGAACCTTTTTGTTTAAGGATAAAAATGATTTTGATTTATCACCGATAAAAAATACTATATTAGAGGAAAAAATTAATTTTTTTTATTCAAAAAAAGATTTGTTGGATCAAATTAGTACTTTTAAAGATAAAATAGAACCAATAAATTATTATTATTTAAATAAAAATATTAGCAAATGGAAAAAAATACTAGAAATAAAAAATTAAAAAAAAAACTAAATTTACTTATTACTGCAATTCCATTTATTCCGGTAATAAAACAATATAAAAATAAGATTAAAAAAAAGGGAATAAATTTCACATTGCTCAAAAGTAAGCAGATGGTAAATGAAAAACAATTTTTAAAGATTATTCATAAATTTGATGCAATTTTATGTGGAGACGATCAAATTACAAAAAAAGTAATTGATAAAGCTTTTAATTTAAAAGTAATTTCCAAATGGGGAACTGGAATAGACTCAATTGATTATAAATATGCAAAAAAAAAAGGGATTAAAGTGTTTAATACTCCGGGAGCTTTTACTAATGGTGTAGCAACAATGGCTATTACCATGATCCTATCTTTTTATAGAAAAATTATAATTAATCATAATGATATAAAAAAAAATATTTGGAGCAAGTATTCTGGAGAAACATTATTAAATAAAAAAGTTGGTTTAATTGGAGTAGGAAATATTGGAAAAAAAATTATTGAAATGATTCAGGGATTTAAAACTATAAATTATGCTAATGATATAAAAAAAATTAATTCAAAATTTTTAAGAAAGTTTAAGTTAAAAGTTAAAACAAAAAAATTCATTTTTAACAATTGTGATATAATTATTATAGCGACAGACTTAAATCATACTTCCAAAAAAATAATAAGTAAAAAAACAATTAAAGATTTAAAAAATAATCCACTAATTGTTAATATTGCAAGAGGTGGATCTATTGAAAATTCAGCTCTTTTAAAATCTTTAAAACAAAAAAAAATTAAAGGCGCTTGTTTGGATGTTTTTGAAAATGAACCACTAGCTAAAAATAGTTTATTCAAAAAATTTGATAATTGTATCTTAACTAGTCATAATGCCTTTAATACCAAAGATGAAGTGGAGTTTGTTAATAAAAATACCTTAAATAATATTTTTAAAGGTTTAAATCTTAATGCAGAAAATATTAAAAAAATTTAAAAATAAAAAAATAATTGTTACAGGGCACACTGGTTTTAAAGGATCTTGGTTATCTTTATGGCTTTATTTGAGTGGAGCCAAAGTTATGGGTTTATCTAATGAGATTTTAACAGAGCCGTCACATTTCAAATCTATAAAATTAAGTAATAAGATTATTTCAAAAAAGGTGGATATTTGTGATTTAAAAAAAATGAAAAAAATTTTTTTAGATTTTAAGCCAGACTTTGTTTTTCATTTGGCAGCTCAAGCTTTAGTGAAGAAATCATATTTAAGTCCAGTTGAGACTTACAAATCAAATACATTTGGAACACTTAGTATTTTGGAGTCTTTAAAATATTTAAAAAATAAATGTGTAGTGGTTTTAATTACGAGTGATAAGAGTTATAAGAATCTTGAAATAAAAAGGGGCTATAATGAAAATGATCTATTAGGAGGGGTAGATCCTTATAGTTCTTCTAAAGCTTCAGCTGAGCTTATAATACAAACATACGTCAATACTTTCTTTAAATCTAAAAAGAACATCACCTTAGGTGTTGCTAGAGCTGGAAATGTTATAGGAGGAGGTGATTGGTCTTTAGATAGGCTTATACCAGATTGCGTAATGTCATGGTCAAAAAATAAAAAAGTAGTATTAAGAAACCCAAATTCCACAAGACCTTGGCAACATGTTTTAGAGGCGTTATCAGGCTACTTGATTTTATCTTTTCATTTATCAAAAAATAAGAAACTGAATGGTGAAGCTTTTAATTTTGGACCTTCAAATCAAAATAATTTTAGTGTTATGGATGTTGTAAAAAATATGAAAAACGATTGGAAAAAAGTTTCCTGGAAATTAAATAAAGATAATAAACTTTTTTATGAAAGTAATTTGCTTAAATTAAATTCAAATAAAGCAAAAAAAATTCTTAATTGGAAAAGTGTTTTAACTTTTAAGGAAACGATCAATCTAGTTACAAATTGGTATAAAAATTTTTACGGCAAAAAAATTAATGTTGATAAAGAGTCAATCAAACAGATAAAGTTTTATGAAAAAACTTTTATTAAAAGGACTTAATAAATTGAAAGTTGTAATTTTAGCTGGGGGAAAAGGCACGAGAATTTCTGAATATACTAAAGCTATTCCTAAACCAATGATTAAAATTTTAGGTAAACCAATTATAACAAGAATAATGGATCATTATGCACGATATGGATATAAAAAATTTTATATTGCAACTGGCTATAAATCAAAAATTATAGAAGACTATTTTAAATCTAAGAAATACAAAAAATACGATATAAATATAATAAATACTGGTTTACATACAATGACAGGAGGAAGAGTCAAAAGATTAAGTAAATTACTAAATGAAACTTTTTTAATGACTTATGGAGATGGTTTATCTAGCGTTAATATAAATAAGTTAGTAAGATTTCATAAAAAAAATAAAAGATTAGTTACTTTAACATCAGTAAGACCACCTGCTAGATTTGGGGCAATTAAGATAAAGAAAAATCTTGTAAAATACTTTAGAGAAAAAAGTAGTTTAGATGAAGGTTGGATTAATGGTGGATTTTTTGTAATGGAGCCTGAATTTTTAAAATATATATATAATGACAAAACTTTTTTGGAGCAAGAACCTTTTAAGAATATCTCGAAAAAAAAACAATTAGTAGCTTTTAAACATATTGGTTTTTGGCAATGTATGGACACACTAAGAGATAAAGAAATATTAGAAAATAAGATTAAAAATAAGAAACATCTTGAAACAAAATAAAATTCTAATTACCGGTGGAACAGGATTTATAGGTTATCATTTAGCAAAAAAATGTTTAAGTTTAAAATGGTCAGTTCATAGCGTATCAACAAGGTTGCCTAAAATTAACAGGAGACTTAAAAAGGTAAAATATTTAACATTTGATATTTCTAATAAAAAAGAAATAAAAAATAAATTATCACTAGAATATAATTATGTAGTAAATCTTGCTGGTTATGTCGATCATTCACATAAAAAAAAGGTTTTAAAAAGTCATTTTTATGGATGTAAAAATTTAGCAGAGTTTTTTTTAAATTCTAATATTAAAAAATTTGTTCAAATAGGCTCGTGTATAGAATACGGTAAAAAATCTTCTCCTCAAAGAGAAAATCAAAAAAAATTTTTTTTAAAAAATAATTCTTACTATGGCACAGCAAAATTACTTAGCACTAAATTCTTGTTGGATTTAAACAAAAGGTTTAATTTTCCATCTACTATTTTAAGGTTATATTTAGTTTATGGTCCCAATCAAGCTTTAAATAGAATAATTCCAATAACAATTAGTAATGCAATTAAAGATAATAAATTTGATTGTTCTACAGGACATCAATTACGAGATTTTATTTATGTAGATGATGTTGTTAGTGCGATTATTAAAATTTTAAAAAATAATAATACATCAGGTGAAATAATAAATGTAGGATCAGGCAAACCAATATCTATAAAAAAAACAATCAATAAAATTTGTAAATTAGTTGGTGGTGGTATCCCAGTATTTGGAAAAATTAGTTTGAGGGAAGATGAAATGATTAAATTATATCCTAATATTTCCAAAGCAAAAAATTTATTAAAATGGCAACCAAAAGTAAGTTTTAATTATGGTATTAAAAAAACAATAAAATACTTTAAGAAATTTAAATGAAAAAAATATATTTGATTAGTAACGATAAAATTTGGTTGTCAAAAAGTAATTATACATCAAATAATGATTTGGATAATATTATCTCCTGCTTAAATGATAATTATAATATTAATCTGATATGCAGAAAAAGTAATAAAAAAATGAGTTATAGATTAAAACAAAAAGTTTTCTTAAAAAAGATCACGCAAATATTTGAAAAAAAAATTAATGTTTTTATGATTTCAATTTCTCCATTTAATTTTTTTATATTTTCTCTATTACTAATAAAAAATATACATTTGAATGGCTTTGTTTATCTAAGAAGTGATGGTTTTGAGGAATACAAAATTAAATATGGTTTTATCGGATATTATTTATATTATTTGATGTTTTATTTCATAAAAAAAAAATTGAAGATAATTTCATGTTCTAAAAATTTTCATAAAGTAAAAACAAAAAGAATTGTTCATCCATCTGAATTAGACCATAACTGGATTAAAGGAAGAAAAGCTAAAATAGATTTAAATACTGATTTACTTTATATTGGACGTTTCAAAAAAGAAAAAGGTGCTTTCTTTATTTCAAAAATGTTTAAAAGATATTTTAGAAAATATAAATTGTTAGTAGTTGGCACGGAAAAAAAACTTATTAGTAAAGAATTTTATTCTCAAAATATAAAGTTTTTAGGACCAATTATAGACCAAAAAAAATTAATTCAAATTTATGACTGTTCCAAAATTTTTATTTTACCCTCTTACACTGAGGGTTTTCCAAAAGTAATATTAGAGTCTTTATCTAGACTAAGACCAGTGATTATATTTAAAGATATAAGACACATAATAAATAGAAGAGAAGGTATTTTTTTTTGCGATAGAAATGAAAAAAGTTTAAAATATTTACTTAAGCATATTTATAAAAATTATCAAATTATTCAAAGATCTATGATTAAAAATAAATTTTATTCAAAAAAAAACTTTAAAAAAGAATTACTCAAAATTATTCAAAATGATTTATAATTTGGATACTTCAAAATTTATTTTCGGTTATGGATTAGCCTTATTTCCATTGTTTTTATTATTAGGACCTTTAATTTCTGAAGTATTTTTAATATCAATAATTTTTTTCTCACTATTTTTGATTATTAAAGAAAAGAAATACGATTTTTATTTGAATAAATTTGCTATTTTTTTTCTACTTTTTTATCTATCTACACTATATTCAACTATTTCCAATTTTTATAATTTTGACTATTCAAAAGGAGGTCTTTTCTTCTTAAGAATACCGTTATTTGCGTTATCTATTTGGTTTGTTTTAGATAGGTACAATATATTCAATAAAAAGATAATTTTGTTTTTTGTCATCCTTTTTTTAGCAATTATCTTTGACTCCTTAGTTCAATATTATTTTGATAAAAACTTATTGGGATACGAGGTGTTAAATAAAAGTCGAATTTCAAGTTTTTTTAGAGACGAATTCATTTTAGGAAGTTTTTTAACCAGACTAATACCAATTTTTTTAATTTATCTAATAATGGAAGGACTTATTAATGACAAAAAAATTCAAAAAAGTTATCTACTATTAATTAGTTTTGCATGTTTAATTATTTATTTGTCAGGAGAAAGAACAGCATTTGGTTTATTAATTTTATTTTTTTTTACATTATTTTTTATGGTAAAATTATTGAGGAAGTTTATTTTATATTTAATAATTATATTCACAGTATTAGCTATAATTTTACCAAGTTTAAAACCTTCATATAGAACTGATCCCGTAGAACGAATTTTTCAAAAATCATTTAATCAGATAATTGGCAAAGAAAAAAAAGAGCAAGAACATAAAAAAAAAATTTTCAATAAATTTTACATTTTTTCACACGACCATCATGGTCATTATCTTTTATCATATAAAATTTTTAAGGACCATATGATAATTGGAACAGGCATTAAAGGTTTTAGATACCTGTGTAGAAATAAAATTTATATTTTAGAAAATAATGACGGGTGCTCTACTCATCCACACAATACTTATGTTCAAATTTTAGTTTCAAATGGGTTGATAGGATTTTCATTATTAATATTTTCTTTTTTTTATTTTGTGAGAGAAATATTTTTATATAAAAATGAAAATAAAAATGATGAATATTTTGATAAATATAAAGTCTCAAAAGCTATAGCAATCTCAGCAATATTTATTAATATATGGCCAATAATTCCTAGTGGTAATTTTTTCAATAATTGGTTATCTATGTTCTATTTTTATCCTATAGGTTTTTATTTGTATTTTAAGAACAAAAATGAAAAAAAAATTAGTTAGTATAGTTGTAAACTGTTATAATGGAGAAACATATCTACAAAAAACACTAGATTCTATTTTAAATCAAAAATATCAAAATTTTGAGGTTATTTTTATTGATAATTGTTCAACAGACTCAAGCTCAAAAATTTTTAAAAAAATTAAGGATAAAAGATTTAAATATTTTAAAACCAAAAAAAAAATTAGCTTATATGCTTCAAGAAATTTAGCTTTAAAGAAAGTCAATGGAAAATTTGTTGCATTTTGTGATGTTGATGATTGGTGGGAAAATGATTTTTTGAGTTCTAGGAAAAATTTTTTTTCTTCTCCAAAAATTTATGGATTCTCATATTCAAATTGTTTCCATTATTTTCAAAATACAAAAAAATTTAAAACTTTTTACAAAAAAAAATTACCGTCTGGATTTATATTAAATGATTTATTAAAATATTATTTTATAAAAATAAGCTCAATTATTATAAAAAAAGATATATTAAAAAATTTTAAATTTAACCCATTTTACAATATAATTGGAGATTATGATTTTATAATTAAAGTTGCTAGTAGATTTAAGTGTATAGCTTTTCAAAATAAATGTTTAAATATAAGAGTACATAAAGATAATTTTACATCCAATAATAGAAAAATGTTTTACGTTGAATTTAAAAAGTGGATTAAAGATCAAAATTTCAATAAAGAAATATTTAAGCAAAACAAATATAATTTATTTCTTAAGTTAGAATATTTAAGATTAGTATATCTTTTATCAAATCGAAAAAGGATAGGTTTAATATTTGACATCGCTAAATATCCTTCTTTTTTATTAAAATTGAAGTTGATTATAATTTTCTTTTTACCTGATTTTTTAATAAAATTTAAGCATAGATATTTTTAGATAATTGTATTAACTACAATTTAGTTTTTATAAAATAAATGAGCATAGTATTTTTATTTACATTTATATTTCTTTTTAATTTACTAATTTTCATCAAATTTTCGACTATATCAAAAAATTTTATTTTTTTCGATAAACCAGATGGTAAGTTAAAAAAACATAAGTATCCGATATCACTAATCGGTGGTTTAGTAATCTTAATTAATCTGTATTTAATAATTTTCTTTTTAAAGATTTTAAATTTAAATGAATTTATCTTTGAGAATAAATTCATATATTTTTTAGTAATTTTGGGTACTTTTTTTTATTTGATTGGACTTGTAGATGATTTAAAGAATTTAACCCCAAATATAAAATTATTTTGGATTTTTTTGGTATTAACAACTGTTTTATATATTTTCCCTGAAATAAGACTAAATCAAATAAAAATTTCGTTTTTAAAATCTTATATTCAATTTGAGTATTCCTATTTTTTTTTAATTTTTTGCTTTGCTTTACTTGTTAATGCAATGAATATGTTTGATGGTATAAATCTACAAGTCATTTTATTAACAATCTTAATTTTTTTAATTCTAATTATAAAAGGTTTTGTTGTGATTTTTTTCTCTCTACTTTTGATACCAGTGTTATTTTTAGCAATACTTAACTATCAAAATAAAGTCTTTTTAGGTGATGGTGGATCTTATTTGTTAAGCGCAATAATTGGTTCTGTTTTTATCTACCAATATAACAATTTTGAAAATTTTTTATATGGGGATGAAATTTTTATCATACTTCTAATCCCTGCTATAGATATGTTAAGACTTTTTTTCGTTAGAATTATAAATAAAAAAAATCCTTTTAGAGGTGATCTTAATCATTTACATCATTTAGTAAATTTGCACACAAATAATTCTACTAAAACTGTATTAATTAATTTAATTTTATTTACTTTACCTTCAGTACTTTTACTTAGTAATTTAAAAACTTATAATATTTTATTCATATGTGTATTTCTTTATTTTATTACAATTATATTTTTAAGGTTTAAAACTAAATGAAAGCTTTAGTAACAGGTGGTGCAGGATATATTGGAAGTTCTGTTTCGCACTATCTTTTGGACAAAGGTCATCAAGTAAGTATAATTGATAATCTTTCTACAGGTTCAATTAAAAATATTCCAAAGAAAGCTACATTTTATAAATTTGACATTTCTGATAGAAAAAAATTAGATAAAATTTTTTATAAAAAGAAATATGATATTGTCTTCCATTTTGCTGCATTAATTAATAATGAAGAGTCAGTCAAATATCCAAAAAAATATTATGAAAATAATTTTATAAAAGGAAAAGTCTTTATTGAAAATTGTATTAAGAATAAAGTGACTAAATTTATTTATTCATCTACAGCTGCAGTTTATGGAAATAAAAATAAACAAGTAAATGAAAAAGATGATTTAAAACCAATGTCACCTTATCCAAAATCTAAATTAAAATTAGAACATTTTTTAATCAAAAAAAAAAAAAATATTAGATGTATTATTCTAAGATACTTCAATGTAGCTGGTTCAGATAAAAAATTAAGATGTGGTTTTAATGTAAAAAAAGGCTACAATTTGATTTTGAATCTGTGTAATGCGGTTTTTAAAAAAAAAATATTTATAATAAATGGTAGTGATTATAATACTAAAGATGGCACAACTATAAGAGATTACATTCATGTCGAGGATTTAGCTAAAATTCATCTTTTATCAGCCAATTTGATTTTAAAAAAAAAAATGTTTAAAATTTTAAATTGTGGTTATGGTTATGGTTTTTCTGTAAAAGAAATCTTAAAAAGATTTAACTCAATATCTAAAAATAAAATAAAATTTAAAATTGGAAAGAGAAGAAAGAGTGATATAGTAATTTCAATTTCAAACCCAAAAAAACTAATTAAATTAACAAATTGGAAGCCCGAATATAATGATCTTTCTCATTTACTTAAGTCGTCTTTGGATTGGTATAAAAAAAATATTTAATTTTTGTATTGATAAAAATATAATAGAAGTTAGAAAATTTTGAATGATCACTAATAAAAAGATTTTAGTTGTTGGAGCAGGTGGTTTTATA
>MDTG01424723.1_pt1 | contig 13043 bp, 11 predicted proteins | sample 811421 | NCBI WGS metagenome assembly MDTG01 (sample SAMN05326645, study PRJNA326480) | marine metagenome | isolation source: seawater | place: Pacific Ocean: South East | collected 2011
ATTTCACAAATTATGAACACCTCATAAATTATTTCTTAAGCAATGAAAAAAAGATTGATATATTGCTGCTGTGTCCCCAGTGGTACTCGGAGTCCATTCCGATGGAAATGATCGACACGCCGATTATTTTAGCTGGAGGAATCTTAGATACGATCTTTGAGGATTGGGAGATAATTAATAAATATCAAATTGGAAATAAATTGGTCAGCAACATAATAAATTGCTTTGCCGAAAACAATCCAAATCGATGCTATGTATCCGATGTTGATAAAAAAACAAAAGTAATTGCTGTTTATTCTCCAGTAGGTGGATGCGGAAAGACAACCATTGCTGTAGGATGTAGTATTAACTCAGCTGAAGGTGGTAATTCAGTATTTTACTTAAATCTAGAAGAAATTCAATCCACACCATATTTTTTTAATTGTGATTCCAAAGTAAATATTTCTAATATGCTGTATTACATAAAAGAGAAGAAAAAGAATTTAGCATTGAAAATTGAAGGAATAAGAAATAAGGATTATCAATATGATATTCACTATTTTTCTCCCCCCGATACTATCGTTGACATCAATGATACGACTCCCGATGAGATACATTCTTTAATTCATGAATTGAAAATATCCAATAGTTACGACGAGATATTTATAGATATGTCTACGAATATGAATGAAAAAAACATCCCAATATTAAAATACAGCGATCAAATTATACTGGTTCTTTCAAATGAAGATTTATCAATGTCTAAAGCACATGTATTTATGAATGAACTAGATATTCTCTCCCAAAGAAATGACTTAGATATATATCACAAACTTACTATTATTCTAAATAAATCCTCGCTAGACAATAATACCAAAGTTGATAGGTTGAATATTAATGGTAAATCTATAGAAGTAGAAATACCAATTATTAATGAACCCATAATTGTTTCTAAGCATAGTTATAGGAAAGAATTAAATGCTGAGTATAATGAATCCATTGTCGAATTGCTAACAAGAGTAAATAAAAAGATTGAAATACAAAGTGATAATATAGATTTTCAGACTGGTTAAGTATAGATATTTTACTAAAAAGCTTTACTCTCACATCTTTTGCTATCAGCCATTAGCCGAATGAACATAGTATTTATGATTAATACAATCGCATAATTATTACTTGGCAGAATTGCATAATATATATGGTCTAACTTTAAGGGTTTGAAAACTATATGTACTAAGTAAGTTTTTTTAGACGGTAATTATGCAGTTTGCTCGATTAAGAAAAAACTCAATAGAATGTTAAAATTAAAAGTCGTACACCTATAATGATACTTTTGAATGAAGGAGAAGCATTATGAATGCTAATACAAGAAGTAAGTTCATAAAAGAAATAAAGGCGGTAGTTAGTGATAGCATTGACTTAAAAAAGGACCCAACAGATGAGGAGATAGAAAATATCATCACAGATATTGTCCTTCAAAAATCAAAGAAATATTTTATGACTGTGGCGGAAAAACAAGAAATCATCAAAGTGATATTTAATTCCATGCGTCGTTTGGATATACTACAGCCCCTGATTGAAGACAAGTCTATCACAGAAATTATGATTAATGGTCCAGAAAACGTCTTTATAGAAAGAGCAGGTAGGGTACGAAAGCTTGATGTTGCCTTTGAAAACGAAAAACAGCTAGAAAATATCATTCAATCCATTGTTGCAAAGGTAAATAGATCCATAAACGAATCTTCACCCACCGTCGATGCTAGATTGCCTGATGGGTCAAGGGTTAATGCAGTATTACCACCTATTGCCCTTAATGGACCAATCTTAACAATAAGAAAATTTCCAGAGAAGCCTTTGACAGCTGAGGAACTAGTTAGCTATGAATCCTTAAGTGAAGAAGCTGCAGAGCTTTTACGACTTATGATAGTGGCAAGATACAATATTTTTATTTGTGGTGGGACAGGCTCAGGAAAAACTACTTTTTTAAATGCATTATCAAATTATATTCCCTGCGACGAACGTATCATAACTATAGAAGATTCTGCTGAACTTCAGGTGTTAAGAGTTCCTAATATAGTAAAAATGGAGACTAGAGATGCAAATACTGAGGGCAAAGGTGAAATAACCGTAAAGGACTTAATTAAGACTTCACTGAGAATGAGACCCGACAGAATAATAGTTGGTGAGGTCAGAGGATCCGAGGCACTAGATATGCTTCAAGCAATGAATACTGGACACGACGGTTCACTTTCTACAGGACATGCTAACTCCACAAGGGATATGCTGAGACGATTGGAAACTATGGTTTTGAGTGGAGCATCCATGCCTTTAGATGCCATTAGACACCAAATAGCATCGGCAATTGATATAATAATCCATTTAGGACGATTAAGGGATAAATCTAGGAGAGTTCTAGAAATTGCTGAAGTATTAGAGTATAAAAATGGAGAAATACAATTAAATCCACTCTTTCACTTTGTAGAAAAGGGCGAAACCGCGGATAAAAGAGTAATTGGATATCTAGAAAGAACCAAAAATAGGATGCAGAGCACATTGAAGTTCAAGATGGCTGGTATTTCAAATGAGATGTGAGGTGAAGATGGATGCAGGCAGTTTTAATAGTAATTGCAGCATCTTTATTGGCTTTAACTTTATTTTTTATTATAGAAAACAATAAAAAGGGTCTAACGGATAAAGTAAAGCGTAAGGGGAAAAAAGAAACTAGAAATAAGCACTGTGATGAGGGGCTTATAGATTATGAAACCTATTTCATGAGTAGGAATGAAAAGCTATTTTATATCTTAATTGCTGCCGTTGTAGTTTATATAGTGGGATTTGTTTTTTATAGAAGTCATATCATTTCAGTATTATTAATGCCTCTAGCATTTCTATATCCTAGGATTAAAAAAAGAGAAATTATTGATAAAAGAAAGAATGATTTGATTATACAATTTAAAGAGGCACTATATGCTTTATCTACATCACTTGCAGCAGGCAAATCCATTGAAATGGCCTTTAAAGATGCTTTAAGGGATCTCGCCATACTCTACCCAGACCCTAATACCTACATAATTAAGGAATTCCAATACATTGTAAGAAGGTTGGAGATGAATGAAACCATTGAGGATGTACTTGAGAATTTTGCTGTAAGGACTCATTTAGAAGATGTACGCAGCTTTGTTGATGTTTTCGTAACATGTAAAAGAACAGGAGGAAATATTGTAGAGATAATCAAAAGCACTTCAAATGTAATTGCTGATAAAATACATATCAAACAAGATATCGAAATTATGCTGGCACAGAAAAAATTTGAGCAGAGGCTTTTAAATATCATACCAATTTTTTTGATCCTAATACTTTCAAGCAGTGCTAAGGATTATATGCAGCCTGTCTTCACGACCATACTGGGACGAGCCATGATGACGATCTCAATAGTACTTTTAGGAGTATCCTATTTTATATCAAAAAAGATAATGGATATAGAGGTGTGACATATGGTATTTCTTTCTATAATCGTTTTAATATCTATTTTAGTGATCTATAAGTTATCAAAGGGAAAATATGATGAGTTAATCTATACATTAGATAAAAAGGAATATCCATTAAAAATTTTTATTCCTCTGGGACTATATGTTATGGAGGCTTTGAAATATAGATATGACACTAAGTACGATAGAAATCTTTATATTAGATTATCAGAGCTATATGGTATAAAAAGCGCTAATGACTATTTGAAAATCTATTGGGCAAATAAAATTGTATATCTACTTATAGCCTTCCTTCTAATAAGTTTAATTGGATCAGGTATAGATGAACTAAACTCTGGATTTATTTTTATAATTATCGCTATACTTGGAGCCATTCTATATGGTCCCGACAGAGACTTAAATGAAAAGGTTAAATCGAAATATAGGATGATACGTATTGATTTTCCTGATTTCCTTAATAAACTCACCCTTTTAATAGATGCAGGAATGAACATTCAAAGAGCGTGGGGAAAAATAGTTACTGATAATAAAAGTAATAGACCGCTATACAATGAGTTGGAGATTGTTTGGAGAGATATAAGGGGTGGTAAAGCTGATGCAGAAGCCTATGAGAATTTTGCTAGGAGATGTAAGACACCTGAAATTTCTAAATTCGTTTCGGTGATTCTGCAAAATTTGAGGAAAGGAAATACTCAGCTAGTTACTATGCTTAGAGTTCAGGGAAGTGATTGCTGGGAGATGCGCAAAAATGAGGCTAAAAGGCTTGGAGAAGAAGCTAGCTCAAAGCTGCTTTTTCCAATGATGATTATGCTTATTGCAATTTTGTTGATTGTATTAACACCAGCTGTTCTACAGCTGAGGGGATTTTATTAATACTTGAAGGGAGAGAAGTATATGATGAAAATACTTAAGGATTTTTTTAGAGAAGAGGATGGGCTTGGAACTGTTGAAATAGTATTGATTATAGCAGTATTAGTAGGCCTGGCTTTAATATTTAAAAACGCAATAGTCAAATTTGTTAATAGTATTCTTGGAAATATTGAAGGTCAGGAAAATGAGTTTAATCCTGAAACCATAAAAAATGAAAGTAGTGGGTCATAGTTGAGAGCGAGAAATACATAACTAGAATGGTTTATATTAGGATGTAATTTTATGAGAAGAAGATATAAAAAATTATACGAAAATAATGGAAGTATGACTGTTGAGGCCTCATTAATAGTACCATTAATAATTTTGGCTATAGTTGCAGTGTTATTCTTATGTATTTTACTATACCAGTATGCTTATCTTCAAACCGTCTCCAACGAAGTAGCAGAAAGGGGAGCGGCATGCTGGGGAAATATATCGAAAATGGGGACAAATGATGATGGGTTCATAGTAGAATCTGGAGAATTAAATAGTTCACAGGAGCTATTAGATACTCAGTTATATTGGAGAATAACAAAGTCTTCTGAAGAAGATAAAATAAAGAGTTTGAAAGAATTTACCCTATATAAACTGAGGAAAAATAATATTTTAGAAAATGAGATCTCAAGTCTGAGTATTGAGGATATTGAAGGTGAAGGGGATATAGTAGATATATGGCTTAAGGACTATATAGTATATAAGGAGTTAAATGTTGTAATAAAGGACTCATACAAAATTCCATTAGGAGATACCTTGAAAATTTTTGGTATGGATAATGAGTATAACATTCGGGTTCATTCAAAGGCTGTAATAGATGATCCATTAGAGTTTATTCGAAATACAGATTTTATAATTGATACATTAAAGGAATACGAAAAAACTGGGGAAATAATAGAAAGATTCAAAGAAAATATGGATAAGATTAAAGAAAACATTGAGGGCTTTTTTGAAGAAAAAGGTGGGACGGAATAGTGAGAAAAAATGGGCAGGAAGGGGCAATAACTGTATTTTTAAGCATAATATTACTGGTTATGATTGTATTGGCTGGAGTAATAGTAGATGTAGCTAGAATAAATACTGCTAAGCCACAAATAAAAAGAGCTGTGGAAACCTCCGTTCGTTCTGCCCTTGCTGGATATAATATGGACTTAAAGGAACAATATGGGCTGTTTGCCCTAAATCAAAATAATAATGAAGTTGTAAAAGAAATAATAGAGTATTATTTAAGTAAAAACTTAATGATTGATAAGGAATATTTAAATGAGAAGAAAATAGGAGATCATATAGACCTATATGATTATGAAATTGAAAGCATTGAAGTAGAGCCATTATTTAATCTGACAGAAAATCCTGTTACGAGACAGCAAATTCTCGAATACATGAAATATAGGGCTCCTAAGGAGTTTGCCAAGGGATTTATTGATAAATTGGAGTTGTTGAAGAAAGCTGGCACTACCTCTGAGGCATATAAAAGAAAGATAGATTTCGAAAAGGAATTAACGAGCATAGATAAATTTCAACAGAAGGTATACAAAAATATTTATGGTGAATATCAGACACGGATATTATGGTCATACAGAAAAGGAAATTTGGATTACTATGTTAGGAAACTTGATGAAGATAAATTTAAGAGTATTGTTAATGACTATGTAGAAGAAGTATTGAACTATAAGGATTTCAAAGAAGAACTTGATGATATTGAGAAGGAAATAAGCAGAGCAAAAACAGAAAAGAAAAAGGAAGAATTAAGGGATAAAAAAAGAAAAATTCAAAGAAGAATTGATGAGACAGATGAAGAAATAGATGATATGTATGACAAAATACTTACAGAGATTAGTGAATATGAAACAGTAAACAGAAAAGCTATAAACTCTATCGATGAACTTGCTAAGAACAGCAAAGACGTAAGAATAGATTTAGAAAAATACAAAGATAATCTAGCCATAAATCAAGAGCAAATAATGTCAGAGGCCTTTGAGGACCTCATGAATGAAGCCAAGGAGTATGACAAGCAAATTCCCTATACTGAAAATGACAGTGAAGGAAGTAATTTAAATGATATAAAAACTAAGCTAAATGAAAATATAGAAATTTTAAATGGAGCAAATAGTTCCAGCATAAGGAATTTAGTTAATGAGATGGATCCCAGTACAGCTAAGAAACTTGATATCAAAAAATTAAAGAGCTTAAAATCTACCATCTTGGATAGAAGTGAAGACTATAATAATGATATTCAATATGATTACACAATCACAGGAAGGGATAAGAGTTATGAAAAATACGATAACCGAGAATATGCTCAAGGTGCTGGAAATGGAAAGATAGATATAAATGTGAATAACGAAGACTCTAAAGTTATAATATCCGATAACAAGTACTCAATACTTCCCTCAGTCATAATGGCACAAGAGGAAAGAGAAAATATAGTAAGTGGAATAGGGTTTCTTTGGAATACAGATGATGATAAAAAAATCCAAGGCGTGGAATTCCATGAGGAGGAAAAGTATGGATTTGGGGAATCGTCTCTTTCAAAGCTCAATGAAATTACTAAGGATATAAATTTAAATAGTATAATGGATGAGATCTATATAAATGAATATATAATCGGCACCTTTAAAAACTATGTATCGGAAGCTACTGATGAGTATACATTAAGACATATTAAAAAATTCCATCAAAATTCATATTTTGAAAGATCTGAAGTTGAATATATCTTAAATGGGAATAAATCTGAAAAAATCAACCAAACCTTGATGGACTCAAAAATACTATTAACAAGATTCCCATTGAATTCAATACATGCTTTTACCTGTAAAGAGAAAAATACTATTGCGACCTCTACGGCAGCAGCTGTAGCTGGATGGTATACAGGAGGAGCCGGAATTCCTATCATAAGAACCCTTATACTATTGGGTTGGTCTATGACAGAATCTGTGTATGATTTACAAGAATTAAAGGCAGGTCGTGAGGTAGTGATATACAAAACGGAAGAGGATTGGATAACTGACCTTGGAAGTAGTGTAGAAAAAGCAATTGAAGATGAATCAAAAGTTAATACAGATTCAAGCTCTTCCAATAAGGTAGAAAATCTAATGAATACCTCCTATCAAGATTACCTAAGATTCTTCTTATTGGTTCAAAATAAGGACGAGACAATGAAGCGAGTTCAGGATCTGATTCAGATTAACATGCAGAAAAGTACGGGAGATAGTGATGTAAAGCTTAAAGATTTTAATACATACGTAAGAGTCAAAGTAGTGGTCTCAATTAAATACTTATTTATAACCCAAAGCTTTATGCCAAGTGAAGTAAGAACAGAAAACAGTAGGCAGAGATTTAATGTAGAAATATATCAGGGCTACTAGAGGAGATACTATGAAATCAGCCATTAAAAGGATTTTGATAAGAAAAAAAGGTTCTTTGACAGTTGAGGCTGCTTTAGTTCTGCCTATATTTATTTGTGCCATTCTAACTATTGGTTTTATGACAAAACTAGTCTATGTTCAAGAAATAGTGCAGCATGCAATTGACGAAGCAGCAAATGAGATGGCATCAACTAGTTATATCTATTATACCAGTGGAATTTATGATATAGACAGCACAATAAGTGATGAACTCAATGATAAGAAGGGAAAATCAGAAGAGCATCTAGAGAAAATAGTTGAGTGTTATGGTGAGTTAAGTGATTCAATCAGTAAGATTGAAATTAACTCAAGGAATTTGCATGAAGACATAAATGGGGTCAATCTCTATGACAGTACAAAATCACTTAAGCATATTGCTTCAGGTGGAGAAGATATTGATGATAACATAGGTGAGCTACAGTCCATTATCAAAGATATAGCCAGTGATCCCAAGGGTGAAATGATAAGCTTGGCATCATTAATGGCAAAGGAAGGCTATGATAACAGTAAAACTATTGTAGGAAATGCACTTATAAGACATTATATGAATAAGCATGGACTCAGTAATAATAGATTAGAGAGGCTAAATATAGAAAAATTAGATTTAAGCAGCTCCACTTACTTTGAAGATAATGAAGATATAGATGTGATAGTTAAATATAATTTAGATATACCACTTCCTATAAAATTCATAAACTACTTTACAATAGTTCAAAGGGCTAAAGTAAGGGCTTGGATGGGAGGAGAAAACGTATCAGCAGAAACCAAAAATGGCGAAGCTGATAGTGCGAACACTGGAAGGGTTTATGTCTCAAAGAAAGGATCTAGCTATCATAGATTCGGATGCTATCATATATTTAAGGAGATAGAGGAGCTAGATTTACAAGAGGCAAGGAAGCTTGGGCTGGAACAATGTAAAAAATGTAGGCCGCCGCTAAATAGTAACGGTAAATATACTGTATTTAAATCAAAGAGGAACAATGATGGTAAGTACCATAGAGAAGGCTGCAACTATTTGTTTAAAGAGATTATGGAAATAGACTTAGAAGAGGCCATAAAAAGGTATAAACCATGTAAAACATGTAAGCCACCTGAAGATAGAAAAGAGACTGAGTGATGGGAGTATGCAGATGGATTATATTAAATTATTCATAATAGTACTTTTGGCTTCAATTATTATAAAAATGTACCTGTACCCTAAGGTAGAAAATAAGCCATATCTAGAATGGGCTTTAAATATATATGAGAAGAGAATTAACTTTTTAATGGATACATTTTTAGTTCTAGTATACTTTGCTTTTTATAACAAATATCATTTTTCTACTATGTTTTTTTCAAGTATCCTATTATCTGCTATTTTATTACCTGTTTCTATAATTGATTTTAGGACAAAAATAATCCCAGATAAACCAGTGTTTTTAGGGATTGGTTTAGGGATTATTATTACCTTATTTAATAATGAGCTTTCAATTTTAAGTGGATTAATGGGATTTATAATCTGTGGAGGAATAATGGCATCAATTTCTACAATAACAAGGGGAGCAATAGGCATGGGAGATGCCAAGTTATTTGCATGTATAGGAGCTTTTCTAGGAATTCAGATGACTATAGGAGTGATGCTGTTATCTACTATGCTTAGTGGACTGGTAGGCCTTCTTCTTTTAATCTTTAAAAGCGTTGATAGGAAAGCAACTATTCCTTTTGCACCGTTTATATCTGTATCAGCAATAATCATTATGATTGTGAGATAAAGAAAGGGGGATTATATAGTGAAGAATATAGCCAAAGGAAGATTTATATTTGACTATGAAAATGATTCTACATCAAGTTATTTAGTTATAAATATGAGCTCAGATGAAAACATACTTGAATATCAGATAGAAATGCTCCATAATAATCCGAGCCAAGATATTCTTAGTCTAGATATGAGGCAGAAAAATGATGAGATTAAGCTGTACTATAATATCACTTCTAAATTGACATTAAGTCAATTCTTGCAGAGAAAGAGACTAAGCAAAAACGAATTTATTAATATACTGAGGGGAGTTACAAAAACTCTTCTTAAGAGCAAAGAATACTTTCTATACGATAATAGCTTTATGATAGATGAGGATTATATCTATATAAATCCCAGTAGCCTTGAGATCAGAATGGTATATTTACCAGTGACATTAGATGCAAATGTCTGCGAAAACTTCAAGAACTTTCTTGGCCAGCTTATTGTTTCATCGGCTAAAATAGATGAAGATTCGTCGGGAAATTACATACAAAAGATTTTAAACTATTTAAAGAATGATGATTTCAATATTGCTGACTTTGACAAGCTCATCAGAGATATAAAAAATGAAGCAGTAAGGTCAAAGGGAGATAGTAAAAAACAGTTAAGCCACTCAGAGCAAGGAAGACCATATTCAATTGATGGTTTAATTAACCCAAATGACAATGAAAGAGATGTAAATTTAAAAAATAATGATGTCAAACCCATTAGCCTTGAAAAAATGAGTAGTTCTAAGAAGGGTGAAAAGTCAGGGGGAGAAGGGGAAACGACTATAAAAATGCAATATGATCGTAAATATATAGTTATAGCCATACTATCGCAGATTTTAATAGCAATTGCTTTGGCCTTTAGTTTAGATACTATAAAGGCCATTGTAGGTGATGATATAAGCGGTTATGGAGGAGCTGTATTAATTGTAGTAGCCATAGATATTTTACTTTTTAGATACTTATTTAAGAAAGAAAATATGAAGGAAATTAAGGACTACGATAAGAATGGCAAGTATAAATCTGCGGATCATAATACCAGTGTAAATATGTCAAAGAGAGAAATATACAATGTAAAAGGGACTTACCCATCAATTGATTTGGATCAGGAAGACTCGCAGGTATATGAATTACTTGACCCTGTTTCCATTAATCAGAATGAAACTGTAATATTAGATGAAGAAATCAAAGAATCTGCGTATCTACAAAGAATGAGCAACGGAATAATGGATAAGATTACTATAACTAAAGAGAATTTTATTATTGGAAGACTTCCCGATTATGTTGACCATTTAATAGAGAATAATGCGATTGGTAGGACCCATGCAGAAATAGTTTTTATGGAGGGTGAGTATTTCATAAAAGATTTAAATTCAAAAAATGGAACCTTTATAAATGAAGTAAGGGCTGAAAGCAATAGAGAATACCAGATTGATAATGGAGATATAGTGAAATTTGCTAATATTGAATACACATTTAGACTCTCATAGGGAGGGCAGTTGAGACGGGCTCTTGGCGCTCGGCACTCGGGTTATGGTAATTACTTTTGGGATAAAGAGAATAGGGAATGTTGTGTAAGGAGTATAGTGAGGGATATGAGAAATCGGAGTTTTGTTATTGGAGCTTTGAGTGAGATAGGGTACGTAAAAAAGACAAATCAGGATAGGATACTTATAAAAATCGGTGAAGAGCAATTTGGAGAATTTGGTCTCTTTGTAATAGCTGATGGAATGGGTGGACTAGCTGCGGGTGAAAGGGCAAGTGAAATAGTTGTAAATGAATTCAAAGATTGGTGGGATCACAGCTTATCCATGATTTTAGGTGATAAAAAAGAACCTAATATAGGTGTTATTGATAAAGAGCTACATAGTCTCGTTTTCCATATAAACAATAGGATAATTGAGTTTAGTGAGTCAATAAATAATAGAGTGGGAACAACCTTGACGATGTTATTTATATATAGAAATAAATATATTATCAAACATATAGGAGACAGTAGAATTTATAAAATAAATAAAACTATAACCCAGCTCACAGAAGATCACTCATGGGTAGCTAAGCAGATTAGAGATGGAAAAATAAATACAAGGGAGGCAGCAAACCATCCCAAAAGCCATATATTACTTCAATGTATAGGGGTAAAAAAAATACTAAAAGTATTTGAGAAAATAGGAGAAATAGATGATGAAGATATGTTTCTACTGTGTAGTGATGGATTCTATAATCTTTTAATGCAGAAGGAAATACTTGATGCAATCTATGATTATAAAAGAAATAAAACCGACATACAAAAGAGGGTAGAGAAACTTATGAAAATGGTTAAAGAAAGGGGAGCGATTGATAATGCTTCCGTGATACTCATAGACCAGAACTTCAATAAAGCTATGCAGGGGCCTTTGCAAAGGATGATGGTTAGATGGATAAAAAAATGATAAAGGATAAACTTTTAAATAGTAGGTATAGGGTTCTTAAAGTCCTTGGAGAAGGAGGCATGAGTACTGTATATCTTGCTGAAAACATAAAGCTTGGAAGCTTATGGGCCATTAAAAAGATTAATAAATCATCAAATTCAAAGTTTGATTTGTTGGCTGAACCAAATATTTTAAAAAGGCTAAATCATCCTGCACTTCCTAGAATATTTGATATTATCGAAGACGATAAAAATATTTATATCATTGAAGATTATATAGAGGGTATTCCACTTAACAAAAAGCTGCTCCGATGTGGGAAAATTGCTGAAGAGACAGTTAGCATGTGGGCACTTCAGATATGCGATGTCCTTTCATACCTCCATTCTCTAAAGCCTAATCCAATTATATATAGAGATATGAAGCCCTCAAATATTATTTTAACTGATGAAGGATTAGTAAAGCTGATAGACTTTGGTATTGCAAGGGAATATAAAACAGAGTCTCTACTAGATACCACCTATATTGGAACAAGGGGATATGCAGCACCGGAGCAATATGGCACAGCCCAGACTGATATAAGGAGTGATGTATATAGTTTAGGAGTAACATTATATCACCTGCTTACGGGAAATAGCCCAAAGGAGCTAAATTTTGAAATAGAGCCAATAAGAGAAATTGATAACAGTCTATCTAAGAGAATGGAATTTATAATAGAAAAGTGCACTAAAACCGATCCAGTCCAAAGATATCAGTCTGTAGAAGAACTATATTATGACTTGCAAAATCTAAATAAGAAGCCAAATAATCATAGCAAAAAGAGTATAGTTAAGAAATTAAAAGTTATATCAATGGTGATCTTGGTATTATTTTTTTCATATATGACATATGCTGGTTTCAGAGAAATAATAGAGTTTTTCAAGCATTAAATATATAGTGTACATACCCCCAAATTAATAAAAAGAACGTTCAATCCGACAAGAATTTAGAGAAAACTAAATCTTCAATCTGTATGAAAAATTCTAACGCTCCCGTGAGGCGTCCATGCCTCATGGTCGCTGAACTGACGTCCTGTCAGTTCTACAAATTTTTCA
>MDTG01174098.1_pt1 | contig 13042 bp, 10 predicted proteins | sample 811421 | NCBI WGS metagenome assembly MDTG01 (sample SAMN05326645, study PRJNA326480) | marine metagenome | isolation source: seawater | place: Pacific Ocean: South East | collected 2011
CTTTAAATGCGCTTTCTCTTTTTGATATTTATCCTGAATTTCTTTTGAGGGAAAACTTAGTATCAAAGAATAGGTAAAGGATCCATCGACCACTTCTCGCGGTGTTCCTGCCGGTTCTCCAATAAATTTGGTCTTCGCATACAAACTATTTTCCATGAATTTGTTTAAAGATTTTAGAAAATCGGCTCGATCCTGCTCGCTGTCTGGATTGTTAAGCCAAAAATAGACCACGTGGGTAAAGTTTTTATCAAATTCTCGTTGTTGTTCTTGCGCCTTCATAGTACTAAAAGTTAAGAAGAAAAAAAGTCCCAGCCCTATCTTAAAAATTGTTCTCATACTTATCCAAGTTTCATTTTGCTTAAAAATACAATTTTAAAACTGAAAGATAGTCGTCCTTCGGAAAACAAAAAATGCCGGTAAACTAAATTTTACCGACATTTTTATTTAGAATCCAACATTTATTTTTCAGCCCCTACCGGCTTTTTTAATCGGCTTAAATCATGATAAAAGAAATTCTTTTCTCCGTTATCGTTCATAGAAACAAACAAACCATTGGGGAATTTATCTCCCAGGGAAGCCGTGGTTACTTCACAGCCATCGGTTTCTGTAGTTCCTAAATTCAGCGCATATTCAAAACTGTTATCTTCCCTATTAAAGAAATTAAATGTTCCTTGTTGCTGGTTAGAAACTATAATCTGCCCCTTTCCATCAGGATATGTAGAAATAGCAATGCCCTCGATATCATCTTTAAAATGTTCTGCGCCAAAAATGGCTATTTCTTTATTACCCATATCTGGCTCGGCATAATATTTACGAATACCATCGCCTTCATCAGAGCAATATACAAATCCGAGTTCATCGTCTACAGCAATTGCTTCGATTTCCTTTTTCCCACTAAACAATCCAAATTCCCGAACTAACTTTGGTGTAAATCCCTTTTCTGAAGGCACTAATTCGATCTGATGTAAATAGCCTTCTTTAGGCCCGTTTTTACGGCCAACGATAGCATAGGTCTTTCCAGATTGTGGTGATTTATAGATCGAAACCCCCATAGGCAAACTCATTTCGTTCTCCCGAGTATCCTGAAAGACCTTAAAACCACCATTATCAAGGGGCTTCATATCTGGCACCGAGAAAACTCTGATTTGTTCTCTTTCCCTTTCAGTAAAAATCATAATGTCTGTTACGGTACTATCAGAAAGTTTTACATCATACTCCACATCTACATTATTAGGGCGCTTAAAGTTTCTCATGGTTTTAGCTTCGATAATCTTTCCATCAAGATCGAAAGCGTAAATTGCACCATCGGTATCTTTATCGGTTCCAAAAACAATGCTTTCTTCAGGGTTTTCCCTGTTTACCCAAATTGCCGGATCATCGGTGTCATGTAATGTTTTTTCAGTAACCACATCTGGAGCGATTTCTGGTAATTGCTGGCCGCAAGAGGCTAATATTAGGCAAATTAGGATCGATTTTATTCTACTCATTATATTTTGTTTTAATTTCAAGTACCATCTTCAGGCGTACATGCCAATACTTAAAATTGTATATTTTTAAATTATTTTTTTACTGCAACACTTAGGCTCTAGTATAGATCATATTTAAGGCCAAAAGTTAAACGCTGGCTATAGTATTCCATTTGCATGGTACGATTAGAAACTCCCTGATAATAACGTAATGGCTGATTGGTGATATTATTAAGATTGGCGAAGATCCTCAAGTTTTTATTGATTGAATACGACATATTAAAATCTAAGAAGAACTGCTCGTCGTAATAACGATCCTGAAAAGCATTACCTCCTAACTCATCCAAATATGCATCAGAGAAATTAGCTGAAAGCCTTGCACTAAACCGCTTATCAGAATACGAAAGTGATCCGTTAAACATATTTGGCGAAGATCCAGGTAGCGATAATTCATCTTCCCTTAGGTCACCATCTTCGTTTCTAATGCCGTTTGCTTCAGAATGTAAGTACGTATAGTTAAGATAAATTCCAAAATTTTTAGCAAATCCAGGTAGAAAATTTAATTGTCTTTGGAAAGAAACCTCAGCGCCGTAGATATTGGCTTCATCACCGTTTAAAGGCTGAAAAAGATCGTAACCGGTCGCCTCATCTTTACTGATATAGGTGTATACAAAATCTTCAATATCTTTATAGAAAACCCCTCCTGAAAGAATCCCAACAGACTTGAAATAATACTCAGCCATAAAATCAAAGTTCATCGAGGTTGAAGGATTCAAATCTGTATTCCCAACAGAGATTTCTTCATCCTCGTTATTTACTGCACGATAGGGCACCAGGTCGATATAATTTGGACGCGCTAAAGTATTGGTCCATGCAAAACGAACTACAGTGTTGTCATTTAAATTATACTTAAAATGCACCCCGGGTAAGATATTTGTATAATTGCTCTCATCCCTTACAGGAGTAGCATCTTCAAAATCTCCATCTTCGTTAAAAATTAATTCGTTTCCTAAACTATTAATGTGAGTAGCTTCTAAACGTACACCTGCTAATATTGAAAGTTTTTCAGATAATTTTTGATTAGCCATTACGTAACCAGCATATACATTCTCTTCGGCTTCAAAATTCTCCTCAAGGTATTCCTCTGGTAAATCTTCACTGCTAAACTGACCTGAATTAAGATCTAAAGAACCTAAATATTCTGGTGACGTAAAGAATCCCGGCCGGTATTGCTGCCCAGCAAGAAAATCGTTTCCATCTTTTACGACAACCTCTGTTTGAGCCATATTTTCAAATCCATTTTCCGGCTCATATTCAAAGAAATTATTATCTCTTCGCTTGTTTTTAAAACGCCCTCTTACTCCAAATTTCACAATTCCAGAACCCTGATCAAACAAGTCGGCCGGCAATTCGATATTCGCGAATACATTAATATCTTCTTCTTCGGTATACTGATATTCTTCTGTTATTTCTTTTAACTCAAAATCTGAAGGAGAAGTAGCATTAACTGGAGTATGTAATGGTTTTTTAGGATTAGTTCCGTTATTTACCATATATTCGGCTTCCCAGCTAATATAGCGCTCGTTAGGCCGCTCTTCTGATGCCTTTGCGTAAGATCCCATCCAATCAAATTTCACATTACCAAATAAATGATCACCCCCCAGGGTATAATTTTGCATCCGCTGATCTTCCAATCTGCGATTCTGGATTCTTCCGCCAGGAATACCACCTTTGGTTTCTCTTTCTGCTTCCGCAGGAAAACGTACCAGATTACCATTAGTGATTGTAAAGTCTCCTTCACTGATATCTTCACCATCTAAAATTTCTGAAGCATAGGCAAAACGATTTTCACGATCGTCACGCCAGTTATACATCGACTTAAAATAAAGACTGTTATTATCGTTAAAATCGTAATTTAAATTTGCCGAGAAACTTCTCCTAACCCGTTGTACTAAGTATTTTCTAATCTCGAAAGCGCTGGCATAAGGATTTACGTCTACCGATTCCAGAATATCATCTCCCTCTGCATCCTGCATTCCAGTATTGTACTCAAACTCATCAGACCATTCAGCTTCTACGTTATCAGATCCAAAATCATTATCATTAATAGAGGCCGAAACCATAAAACCTAACTTACCATCTTTAGTTCGATCGCCCACCAGAAAAGATCCGCTTAGAATTCGTTTATCGGTAATAAAATTAACGCCTGATCCTAGGGTTGCCGCTAGCCTAAAATCCTCTGGCGCTGATCTGGTGACTAAATTTACAGATCCTCCAAGGGCATCGGCATCCATATCTGGGGTGACTGCTTTGCTTACTTCGATTGTCTGGATCATATCAGATGGGATAAGATCCATCTGCACATTACGGTTATCCCCTTCAGCAGAGGGAATACGGCTACCGTTTAGGGTTACTGAGTTAAGCTGCGGCGCCAAACCTCTTACAATAATGTTACGGGCTTCTCCCTGATCTACCTGCATAGTAATTCCGGGAATTCGCTTTACCGCATCCCCAATATTGGCATCCGGGAATTTACCAATTTGCTCTGTAGAAACAATATTGGTGATATTTGGCCTGTTTTTTTGTGCATTTAATGCTCGGGCCTGGGCACTTAAACCTCCTCCTAATAACTGTACTGTTTCTAAAGTTGTGGTAGAAGAATTTAGAACAAGATCAATATCTAAAGTTTGATTTGCAGTAACACTTACTTCTTTATTTAAATCTTTATATCCTAAATATTTTACCACTAAGGTATAAGCTCCTTCCGGTATTTCTACCAGGGTAAAATTACCGTCAAAGTCGGTTGTCGTTCCTTTATTAATCTCTGGAATCATCACTGCAGCACCTGGAACGTAAATTCCTGCTTCATCTGCAATATTTCCCTTAATTACGCCTGTTTGCGCTTGCAAAAAACTATAGTTTAGAGCTACAAAAAGCGTTACAAGTAAAAGTTTAAAGTAGTTTTTTCGATTCATTTTTTTGATTTTAAGAATACCCCAAAACTATATATTTCAACACTTTAGCTCTAAAAATCGATAGCAACAAAGAGTTAACAAGTTGTTTTTTAACAGCTATATCAAGGCAACAATTAAGATTACTTTACATTACAGTAACTTTTTCTAAAAGGAGACCAGTTTTTCTAAAATTGAAGCATAAAATTCACTAATTCCTGCTTTGGTTCTATGGGTAGTTTTCGTCTTAATCGATACCGCGCCACCCGAACACTATCTGGAGTTACTCTTAAGATTGCCGCAATTTCCTTTGAGGATAAATTAAGCCGAAGCAACATCGCCAAACGTAACTCGGTTGAAGATAGTTTTGCTGTTGCACGTTTTGACAATTCTTTGATAAATTGCGGACGTATTTCCTGAAAGAAACTCATAAACTCCTCCCACTCCTGTTCTTCAGAAAGGCTTTTATCCAATTCTTTCGCCAGGCTTTTAATTTTAGGAACCGGATCCATCGAGGAACGAGAGGCTAAATTTTGTAAAGTTGAAGAGGTTTCAGCTATCATTTTATTCTTTTGTGCCATATTCAGACTATATTTTGAAAGCGATGCTGTTTTCAACATAATTTCATCCTGAAGCTTTTTCTCTTCAATTGCTTTTCGATCTAATTCTAATTTCAGTAATTTTTGCTCATAAGCCTGAATTTTTGTCGATGCCTTCCGCTTTCTATTATAAAAGAAAAAAGAAATTCCGCTTAAAAGAATAAATAGAAAAACGCCAAAGATCAGCATATTCTGTTTGGCTTGGCTCACTTTATTTTCCTGTTTTAACAAAGCGATTTCAGATTCTTTTTGCCGCGTATCAAATATGGTTTGTAAGGTATTGAGCTGCTTAAAATTTTGCGAATAAAAGCCTTCTTCTTGCAATTGCTCATATATCACTCTGTGATCGTAAGCACTTTGATAGTCGCCCATTAAAGCATAAGTTTTTGCCAAATCTTTATGTGCACTTTCTAACTGATGACGATCTTCAAAAAGTTCAGCCAGTTTTAAAGCCCTGTTAGTAAACATCATTGCTTTCTCATAATCTCTCGTTTTTCGATATACATCACCAAGATTATTAAGGATATTTATTCGGCCTTTATGATTAAGTTCGCTAAAAATGGTATTCGATATGGTAAAAAACCGAAGGGCTTTTTCAAACTGTTCTAAATCTTCATATATGCTTCCTATATTTTCATTTACTATAGCGATACCCAAACGGTCTTTAGCTTCAGTATATAATTTTAAACTTTTATTTTGATGCTCCAGAGCTTTTAAGTAATTGCCTTCTTTTTCATAAGTGGTCCCCAAAAGACTTTCGGCCAGAGCAAGCTGCTCTTTTAATTTTTTCTTTTTAGAAATATTAATGCTTTCATTTAAGTATTCCCTGGATTTTAAATAGTTTTTTAAATTGATATAAGAAAGACCGATCTTATTCTTAATGCGTGCCTGCAATTCGGAGAAATCCTTATTTAATACCGAAAGTGCCTGATTGTACTGCTCAATAGCTTGCGTATTAATTTCTACTGAATGATAATAATCCCCAAGCTGAACAAATTTTTCAGCAATTTTATAGGTATTGCCCTCAGCTATAGCTTTATCAAGTTCTCCTTTATATTCAAAAAATATGGAGTCGTTTAGATGTGACCCTCCATTTTGAGCAATCCCCGAAACAATAAATAGAAAAAAGAACCACTTCAAAAATAATCTCATGTTTGATTATGGATTTATAAATCGACAAGCTAGCTTCTTAGTTTAAAAGAATGGTTAGGGAGATATTATAAAAAAGTAAACTTAAAAAAAGGAACAAACAGTATAGTTCTCTGTATACCCAAATCTTTTTCTATCAAGTTTGTTAAGAAGTCACTATTCAATTTTGGCCATCAAGAAACAATCTTAAAAAGAAAAATGTGGTAAAACCACAGTTTATATGTGGTCTTACACAGGACTTATTAATGAGCCGTTTTTTAATTTCAAATTAAAAATTTAAGCTTTTTGCATTCTTATTTTATCATAGAAAACCATCAAACCACGATAAAAATCATTCAGGAAATCCTGGAAGAACAAGGTGAATATTATTGTATAGGAACAAGCGATGACTATGAAGAAGGAATGAACCTTATTTTAAAGCATCATCCGGACATGGTATTTATCAATATCGATCAGGTAGACATCAATACTCCAGATGTTTTTGCTTATTGCCGGGAAATGCAAAATTATATTACAAACAAGATATTTTTTATCGCTTTATCCAACGACGAGAGAAAAGCTTACCAGGCACTTAAAAATAAATTTTACGATTATATCATTAAACCTTTAAGGGAGCTTGATATTCGCAAAACGGCTATGCAGTTCTTAAAAGATCATAATGTATTGCCACCACAAACCTTATGCTTAAAATCCTATAAAGATTACACGATTTTAAAAATGAACGATATCCTCTTCTTAGAAGCCGATAACAATGCTACCGATTTTATTTTGGTTAGCGGAAAAAAGGTAAGTGCTTTTAAGACCCTAAAAACTTTTGAAGCTGTTTTACCCGCTATATTTATTAGAATCCACCATAGCTATATCGTTAACACCGATCATATTTCTAAGATTAGCTTTGGAAAGCTCAAATGCTCTTTACATCATAACAAGATACACCTTCCTTTCTCTAAATCGTATCGACACAACCTCGACTATTTGGAAAATGCATTAGAGCAAAATGCTGTTTCCTATAATTAATAGAGACAACAGTTATATTAAATCTTCAGTTGCTCATAAACCTAAAGTAATAACTCACAGACTTTACATAAAGACTAAATGCAAGTTATAAAATACAATAGAAGAAGGATTAACAGCTAGTTTTACCAAGGTTTACAACAGAAGCTTCTCATGGCAGAAAGGGCCTAACACCCAATCTCCAATCATGCATGATTAAACAAAACCAGGTCAACCTGAAAATCAGGTTACCATATCGCCTATTGTTTAATTATAACATTTCAATTTATGAGAACCTTTACCAACATTCTAAGTTTAGCTTGCTTAATCGCTATCACATATTCTTGCAACCCCGAAGAACTTTCAACAGACAATACTATAAATCAAAAGGAAATTCGTGCTGATAAAGGTAATGATGAAGGGGAAGTCGAAGACAGGAAAGGAAATTAAAATAAAAAAGGAGGTTATTTGAAAATAACCTCCTTTTTTATTTTAATTTCGTATCAACAACCTCTAATCGCTGATGCGCCTACATAATGTATTTATAGTTATTATTTTAATACTTTTTAATTCTTGCAAGGAAGAAAGAAAGGGCAATATTAAAATTGTATCAAACAAAAAAAACTCTAAAGAATTTCAATTAGAAAATTCTTATCGAATAAATGACAAAGATAGTCTTAAAAAAGAAGAGCTATTAGAGTTATCCTATAAATATATGCGGGCTCAAGATTCCGTTCAGTTTTTTCCAGTTAATAAAAAGGCCAGAAAGCTTTCCGAAAAACTTAGAGACACTAATGCAATTGCAGCTTCCTATTGGGATTTAGGTCAGTTTTATTATAATCGGGATATTTTAGATAGCGCCTACTATTATTTTAATAAAGCTAAAGAAAATTATAGTAAAATAGGAGAAAAAAGAAACACAGCACGGCTACTTCTAAATATGGCTAGTATCCAACAAGACTTTAAAGATTATACCGGAAGTGAAGTTACCATAATCAAAGCAATCCAACTTTTAAAGCCATTAAAAAACGACAAGCAATTATATGCCGCATATAATAATCTGGGAATTCTTTTTAAAGAATTAGAGGAATTTGATAGATCACTTTATTATTATAATAAAGCGCTAAATTATTTACAAAAAGTTCAGATTAAGGAAAAATTCCCTACCCTATGGAACAATATCGGAAATGTATATCTTGATAAAAAAGACTATAAAACGGCTATTTCTTATTTCAATAAGGGTTTAAATGAAGATGATAGCCTAAAATTCAAAGATCCAAAAATATATGCAATGCTTATTGATAACCGTGCTTTTGCAAAATGGCATACAACCGATACATCCAGAGTTTTAGAAGGATACAAGATAGCATATAGGATACGTAAAGAAAATGATATTAAAGCGGGAATGACCATCAGTCAAATGAGAATCGCAAAATATTATTTAGCCAAAAAAGATTCTTCTACGGCCCTATCTTATGCTAAAGATGCTAGGGACCTTTCCATAAAAATTCAGGCCAATGAAAATTATCTTTCTTCTTTAAAATTATTATCAGAAATAGATGTTGAAAATGCCTTAAATTATACGCAAACCTATATTCAACTAAATGACAGTTTACAAAAAGAAGAAAGGGCTGTTAGGAACAAATTTGCACGTATTCGTTTTGAAACCGACGAATATATTTCGGAAACCAAAAAATTAAACCAACGGGTAATACGGATTTCTATAATTGCCGGGATCATTATCATTATTGCTATATTGCTTTATATTATCAAAGACCAGCGTTCTAAAAACAAACTTATTCAGCAAAAACAACAGGCCAACCAGGAAATTTATAACCTTATCCTGGCACAACAAAAATATTACGAAGAAGGCAGGGAAAGAGAAAAACTTCACCTTTCCAGAGAACTGCATGATGGTGTGCTAGGTAAACTTTTTGGATTACGCTTAAGTCTCGATATTCTTAATGAAGAAGACTCCAGAGAGAGCAAGAATAATAGAAAAAAATATATCAATGAAATTGCGACAGTAGCAAAAGAGATAAGGGATATATCCCATAAACTTAGTGAAAATAATTTTGTTGAAGTCAACTTTAAAGTCGTATTAGAGGAGCTTATAAATCAGCACAAAGTATATCGGTTTAATATTGATTTCGAAATTGATAATACTATAGACTGGAATAAAATTAGCAATAACATTAAAATTCATATCTATAGAATTTTACAGGAAGCTTTAGCCAATATTTATAAACACGCAAAAGCACACCACGTAAAAATTTCAATTTTTCAAAAACAACACGAATTAAATGTAATTATCAAAGATGATGGAAAAGGCTTTGACAGCAATGAAACCGCAGGTATTGGTGTTAAAAATATGAAATCAAGAAGCAAATCTATAGGCGCAGCTTTTTCTATTGTTTCAAAAATAAACGAGGGGACGACTATTTCTGTTTCAGTCAAAATTTAAAATTATGCGAACTATTAAAATTTTACTTATTGACGATCACCCATTAATATTAGAGGGCTATCAAAATGTATTAAATAGATTGGAAATCGCGGACATTAAATTCGTAATAGAAACTTCAGATAATTGTGACCAGGCCTGGCAAAAAATTGTATCAGAAAATTATGATGTGGTATTTTTAGATATCAATTTCCCGGTAGCTGAAAATTCCAGATTTATTTCAGGAGAAGATTTGGGAGCTGAAATTAAAAAAGAATTTGGCAATAAAATCAAACTTGTAATCCTAACAGTTATAGAGGATCCTTTAAGAGTTCAGAATATTTTACGTAATGTAAATCCAGATGGATTCTTAGTAAAAGGAGAAACAAATTCAGAAGAACTCATTACCTGTCTTAAAAAAGTGATTACCTATCCTCCATTTTACGGAGCGACAATTTCTAAAATTTTACAATCAGGTGTTTTGAATCCTCAGGTTATTGATGAGATCGATCGGCAAATTCTTCATCAGCTTTCTTTGGGTACAAAAACCAAAGATATACCCCTACATGTTCATCTTTCCCTAAGGGCGGTAGAAGATCGAAAAAGAAGACTAAAAGAAATTATGGACGTTCAACAAGGAGGAAATAAAGCATTGCTTGAAAAAGCTAGGAAGAGTGGTTATATCTAGATAAAATTAAAAGAATATATAAAGAAAGTATAATTCGAAATCTGTTTTTGCAACACTACATTTTATAATTACCTATAGATACTAAGATTTTTTTCAAAGAATTATCAGGAGCTTAATAATACATATGAATATTCATAAATATAAAAAAGCCTTTCAGGAAATCCCGAAAGGCTTTTTTATATTGTAATTCTACTAAATTTCTTAAGCCTCGAAAGGAACTATAGAAACATAAGACTTATTGTCTTTCTTTTTAGTGAATTTTACTACACCATCAATTTTTGCGTGCAAAGTATGATCTTTACCAGCATAAACATTTTCACCAGGATTGTGAGCAGTACCTCTTTGTCTAACAATGATGTTACCTGCTATCGCAGCCTGACCTCCAAAAATCTTCACTCCAAGACGTTTCGATTCTGACTCTCTACCGTTCTTGGAACTACCAACTCCTTTTTTATGTGCCATGTTATTGGGTTTTTAGTAAGTTAATAATTTAGCTTAAAGCTTCGATTAATTCAGCTTTTTTCATTGAAGAATATCCTTCAATCCCTTTCTCTTTAGCCATCTCTTTAAGCTCTGCTACCGTGTGCTTGCTTAAATCGTTATCAGCTTTTTTCTCTTCTTTCTTTTCAGCTTTGCTTTCAGAAGCTTTTTTACCACCTTTAGCAGTAATACTCTCGATTACAATCTCAGTTAAATACTGGCGGTGACCATTTTTAACTTTGTAACCTTTACGTCTTTTCTTTTTGAAAACAATTACTTTGTCTCCTTTAAGGTGACGATTAATCTTTGCTCCTACTAGAGCACCTTCTATAGCCGGGGCGCCAACAGTAATGTTGTCTCCGTCTCCTGTAAGAAGAACTTTATCAAAAGAAACGCTGTCTCCTTCTTCTCCTTCTAAACGGTGTACAAACACTTTTTGGTCTTTCGCAACTTTAAATTGCTGCCCTGCTATCTCTACAATTGCGTACATAGTGTCCTGTTAATTAATTACTTTCTAATTAAAATAGTCTCGCTTCTTCATAAAGCGGGTGCAAATATACTTCTAAATAATTAATTAGCAAAGGCTTCTGCTAAAATTGAATAATTTTTACTACTCAAGATTATATCCTGCATCATAAATAGATAGCTTTCCCGAACTCCATTAACACGCCTCCTTAAAAATTTAGGCTATTTAATTTAAGAGTTATTTCGCTGTACGTAACGATAGATTTACATGGTATGTTTTTTCCCTTCGGTAGTATTCCAACTCTTTTTAAACAGTTGCATAAACGCAAGCGTTAGCGCAAAAGTTGTGGCAGCACCCATTGCATACACCGTAAATAGCACTACTCCTAATCCCGCCTGATACTGGCTTCTCCACATCGTAACAAACTGATCCAGAAAATCTGGATTTAGCTCACTGGCATAAATACCAAAGAAAATCGTAAATAAAGTGGTCGCAATGAATCCAGTGATAAGACCTGTTGTAAATCCTTCTCCATATTTAAATAATCCAGCATCATTGTTTCTCTTAGCCTTAATAGCCATCCAAATACCAAATCCCATAATTGCACAATTCAGGAAACTGAACAACGGATTAGTATGCAATCCTACTAGAGACAGTGCTAAAAAATAAACAATTAGACCTACAGCGATCATAATTCCAAACTTTGCGGGTATTCCAATATTTTTCATAATTCTTATTTTATCTCAATTTCACGAAAAACGATGAAAAACTATTCTAACAGGTTGTTAATTAGGATATTTAAAGACTTTATGTTAAAAAATTACCAAAATTTATTATTCTGAAATGTAACAAAATTGTAACTTGAGCCACTAATAACTTGCATAACTATAAACTATACACAATGATTAACAAACTAAAGCTAGCCGCTGGCGCTCTGCTATTAAGTGCTGTTGGCTTTGCCCAGGAGGTTGAATACACCGAGTATGATCTCGACAATGGGCTACACGTTATCTTACACCAGGACAATTCGGCTCCCGTAGTTACTACATCGGTAATGTATCACGTGGGTGGTAAAGATCGTGAAGATGGTCGTACCGGATTTGCACACTTTTTTGAACACCTTTTATTCGAAGGAACCGAAAACATTCCCAAAGGAAAATGGTTTGAAATTGTTAGTTCTCATGGCGGAAATAATAATGCTAACACTTCCAACGACAGAACTTATTATTACGAAACTTTTCCTTCAAATAACCTGGAATTAGGCTTATGGATGGAATCTGAGCGTATGATGCATCCCGTTATTAAACAAGAAGGAGTAGATACCCAGAACGAAGTAGTGAAGGAAGAGCGCAGAATGCGAATGGATAATTCTCCTTATGGTAACATTTTACCTGCTATGCAAAAAAACATGTTTAAGAAGCATCCTTATAAAGATCCTAACATTGGCTATATGGAAGATCTTGATGCAGCAACATTGCAGGAATTTAAAGACTATTTCGCCAAATATTATGTTCCTAACAATGCTGTTCTTGTAGTTGCCGGGGACATTGATATTAAAGAAACTAAAGATATGATCCAGGATTACTTTGGCCCTATTAAGGCAGGTGAAGAAGTAACCAGGAATTACCCAAAAGAAGAACCGATTACTGAAGAAATTCATGCTGAATTCTATGATCCAAATATCCAGATCCCTATGGCGATCACTGGCTATAGAACCCCAGAATTTGGCAACAAAGACTCGTATGTTTTAAATATGATCTCTACCTATTTAAGTGACGGTAAAAGTTCTAAACTCTATAAAAAGCTGGTA